>Ga0209782_1000748_pt1 | contig 15221 bp, 9 predicted proteins | sample WorMetmaBAHAMAS1_FD_187390 | JGI IMG/M metagenome (GOLD analysis project Ga0209782, IMG submission 187390) | Marine gutless worms symbiont microbial communities from Max Planck institute for Marine Microbiology, Germany - Inanidrilus... | ecosystem: Host-associated > Annelida > Digestive system >...
ATTTTGGATCCCGCAAATTTAGGTGCTCGACAGTCAGTGTCGTAAAAATAATCCTAGGGAGGAGATGGCGTGGTATACAGATAATATTTCCGTTATCCTACACATTTATCATTCATAGCTGCAATTGGACAAGTTCTCAGAGCATGAAACTGGATTATAATGCACTCGTGCACTTAAATCACATTTGATTGACAATGGAGAGACTGTGACTATAGACAGCAGATCTCCATATGGGATCGGAAACCGTAGTATTGTAGTGAGTTATTCTGAGTAGTATAAAATCGTCTTTCTGTGTTATTTCTCGGATACAGAGGCCTTTGGCGGCCTGCTTCTGTTTCTTCCATGCGATGGTGATGAGTGCCAGTGACTGCTTCTCGTATAGGCCCCTATAGGCCTAAGTGCCATTTCTCTAAGATAGCCTTCCGTCTTGCTGCAACAAATTACGTGATCTCTTTTCGATTGCTACGTTTCATGTAACGCTGAACGTTATTAGTGTTTACTAGTGGCGATCGGTTGCAAAGTTCCGATGAATTTTGCACTATAGGGTGATACCATTAACTCCGGCTCATGGTCCGTGTACTGCGCGAAGCATTTGGTACTTGTATCGGCAACCGCCGGTACTTGTTACTCTGATAGTGATACTTGTTGTCCAGCAACTTGCGCTCAAGTACCGGTAGTTAAAAGTCAAGTAGCTATATGCCTGTCGCGAAAATGAAATTGCACGTACAATTGTTTTCTAGAAAAAAAACATGTACGTGTTTCGTTTTCATAAAATAGCTGTTTGGTGAAGTTATTTCATATTGAACTCATTAAACAAGATCTTGGCACATTTAGCCATAACAGTGGTATGTAGGCCTAGACCTAGTTGCTTGGATGTGATCTTGCATTGATAAAAACAATAATGAACAATGAGTGAAAACTAATAAACGTATCCGAATATATGAAAAATAGTAAGATATTTAGCTAGCAAAATATAATGTCATTTTTGCAGCTTGGACAAATTTTACAATGTCATAAAATGAAGAACATTCAAAGAACTGCAAAAAGTAGGCCAGAATACAGTAGGCCTAACTACGAATTAATGACGAATATCTCGGTTAGTCCAACTCATGAATAAAATTGAAAACAGAGTACTGGTGCATTGCATTCCCTGGCAACCTTTGCACAAAGACTCGATCGTCTAGTCTCGGCGTCCGCTGTCGTTTAGGACAGAACGTAACCAATAGGCCTACCGCACGATAAGAGTGTTAGCCCGTGCACAAAATTGCGGCAATTGCAGGTATAGTGTGACCTGTGTGGCGTAACGGTACAGCGTTCGCTCGCGACCCAAAAGTCGACGGTTCGATCGAAGCTCGGCCGGTCCGCTTCAGGTAACAGCCTTACGCAAGCTGCTTACACGCATGTGCCTCGATCTGTCACCAAGCAGTATAAGTTGGTACCGGTCGATGGGTTGTGACTCTCTTTGGCTGGGAAAGTAACCGCAAGCCTGGCATAAAGTAATGGCAGTCTACCGCTGGGTGGATGGCTTAGTCACCTGCGGGCTGACTGCCTGTACACCGGGATGAGCGCTGGGCCCAATTACGCTCGGAAGCGAGTACAGGAGAATTTTACCTTTTCACCTTTTTGACGTCACCCACATTCCCACAAATCTTTGTTGGACGTAAAATAGCGTAATGTAACGCCACCAGGCCGGAGGACCAAGCCACGGCCACAGGTAATAAATCTACAAAGAAAATTTAGGCTACCGAAGTTCGAACGTGTGGACGGCGTGGTTCCTGACTCCTGAGATATGCGTGCAGACAGACGAATAAAGAAACAGACTAACAGAGACGATCATCGCAGTACACCGTTCCAGAGACGAAGTACGTAACAGCAAAGAAGAATTAACGGTGTACGCAAACAGACGCGAAAGTTACAAGAAGCGGAAGTGATCGAAGCCTCAAAATAAATTCTGTATGTACGTATAATCACAAGATTCCGCAAAGCTGCGAATCGAGACAGCAGTAGCCTACTCAGACGTACTGTACGTACTGGATCTCGTTTGCGTGCCGAAGTGCACTTGATAGGATCGAGTCTGGTGTGGGCCTATTGCGAATTGCGATTGCTTTAGCGCAGTAAAGCATAAATTCCACGGAAGCAGTTTTCCTCGTAGCATCCTCGTGACATCCTCTCGAGGATGTCGCTAAAAATCACTAGAAAATCGGGCGTGTCGGACGTGTAGGACGAGGATGTTACGAGGAAACTGCTGTCGTGGAATTTAGGCTTAATGGGTAAGCAGCGTGCATGCCTGACAGCGTCAAGTAACTAGGCGCATGCAGATCGCTCGCTCAGGGAGGCGGAGCAGCCGATTGTGCGAACTGTAAATATAGCGTAAGCATACCGGAGCGTCAGTCAGACAGACAGACAGACAGACGGACGGCACCAGCATTATCAGTACAGCAAAATACTGTCATTGGTTTCAGCGTACAACCGAAAACGAAAATCGGACGTACATAACGTGTTGCACTGTCATCAGAGCCATGGCCACAGGCAACATATGAACCAACAATTTGGCGAAGTTTGGACATTTGATTTCTGTAGCCGTTTCACGTTGCATCCATACCAGGGCGAAATAAATATCTGAGTATTTGCCACATACAGCGTAGGTCTAAGCTAAATTCCACGGGAGCAGTTTCCTCGTAGCATCCTCGCAGTTTACTCGTCCGTAACGTCCGACACGCTTGATTTCCTCGAGACATGTTAGAGACATCATCGCGAGGATGTCATGAGGATGCTACGATGATGCCACGAGGAAACTGCTCCCGTGGAATTTCAGCTTAACTGAGATACGCGCAACGCGATAGCACCGTGTCGTTACTGGGGTAACATAAATGTGAACGCATGCCAACGTTGTACAGCACTGGCCACGGAGATAAAGTAAATTCTGACTTTAATGTTTAGTTGTTTTTGAATCCGTCAATTGTTCAGAAACTTACTTAGATGGCCGCTGCAAATACGTGTTATATTTCGGGTTGTCATCGTACAGCTTGCTTCAATCCATATCTGCAACATAAACGATTACTGTCATCGTTGTTTTGTTTATCTAGACATTAATGACGTAATCTGACGTAATGCTTTGCGTCATCGGCTGCTCATGATAATAAGTAAGCAATAAAAATTCGAATCTAGGTATGAGAACGCATTTCGTATTCATATCGATCTGGTTATATAAGTACACAAAAGTGTGACATTTTAAATGAATGTAAGGCGACTGCGAAATTCTATTTCAAAACAAAAATTTCAAATTCTTTTCAAAAGTGAGCACGTAATTGTATGATTTCGATGTAAGTGTCTGTGTTTGTCGGGCACCATAATAAAGAACTTACTTACTTACTTACTTACGTTCAAAAAATGAACGTTCGAAAGTCATATGTAAGCATCATATCGCCGACGCTTTATTCGATATTTGTAAACACTGGCCAACTGACCAATCAAAGTGATCCATAAGTGAAATTTCTGTCACAAAATTTCATAAAATAGAACGTTTTAAATTGCGAAATAGAATTTCGAAATTTATTTATTTCGAAAGTTGACTTTTCACACTAGAAATTTTCTTGCGAAGGTGACTAATTTACATAAATTTCGAAATCAATTTCCAATGTGAAAGGGGCCTAATGCAACTTTATCTTTTTATCTGAAGGCCTCGGCAGATTGTAGTCGGTCACGCACTGTGTGAACATAGATGAGATACATGTAAGTAGGTCAACTGATCGACTAAAAATGTAAGGTAAAATTATAATGAGCATTCTGAAGATGCAGTTTGTCTCATTATAACTTAGGCTTAATTCCATGCTTTTGATGGCTATGTGGCATGCATAGGCAAAGGCATTGAGTTAGGCCTATGTTGTTGTGTAGGCCTACTGGTACTATGTTCGCTGCTTCAGATTGTATAGTGAAATAAGTTAGTGTTATCGCATTGCAATTAACAGTGGCATTATGTTAGTCATATAACATGTTACTTATATCCACACTTTTGCTCTAGCTATAGTACATGTATAATGTATAATCACTAAATCTATATGGAGGGCTCTTTAATTTCACAGCAAAATTATGGAGGCCTCTAAAATTTGCAGCTATATTTTTGTTGTACTAATACCTTGTATAAAAGTCCTTAAAGTTAGCGCCTGATCGTGAATTTGGCTAAAATAATCAGAATATTAGGAGTATTCTTATGCCTGTTCATCAATGCAAAGACTTTGTCACAGCACAGATTACGGTAAATTTTATTCGTATAGCAAGTCTACAACGCGTAAACAGGTAATAATGACAGTGTAAGCTAATACTACACCACGAAAGATCGTACAGTTTCACAGAATACGGATCAGTATGGGCTAAAATAGCACAAACTTGCACCAAATATTTTAACCGGCCCAAGAACCGATATGCAGAACGCCAGCAACGAAAGGTCAAACTTAGCATAGCTTGTTAACTCCACAAAAGTAAAAAAATGACAAGACCGTGGTACACAACAGTGACACGACCATGAAACGATTTTGTGTTGAAGAAATATGTTAGAACATTAATTCGTCGCATTGACGTTCCAATGTAATTTGTGTCTACAGCTTAACTGATCCACAAAAATTACATACCATCGAAACAAAAACAGCAGGATTACAAAAATCCAGACCTGGAGTTTTTGTCTAAGAGGGGACGCAAGTCTATTGAAAGATTTCTCCAAACACGGGGGCTTACCCGGGTCTTCCTTCCCTGTTCGTCTAAAGGTTCTTTCACACCAGCTGCGGTGCACTGCGGTGCCGTAATGCAATGCAACGCAAACCGCAACACATTCGGAGTGAACGAGTGAATGCGTCGACGTGCCGCGCCGCATCCAGTGTGAATGAACCTTTAACATACAGACTTAACTTGTGAGTAAAAATCTGCATATACCATACGCTTAAACGTTTAGATTACTTTACACAAAAAGCAACATCGCGAGATAGGTGCAGAAGCTTAGAAAAGTTGTATTCGTTTTAGCGAAAATCTTGTTTTTTTTACCTCAGCCAAAATGCTTACAAGTTTCACTGGATGTTAAACGTCAACAGTGTAGTATACGACATAGTTCAACCAATCAAAACTGCACGCTCATTGTACACGGTATAACAATATACAAAAAATTTCAAAATTCCACGTTGTCCATAAATATGCATATAAATCGTGCAACAGATACCAGCAATATATGTCCTGTTATTTATGCACGGACAAGGGCGTATCCGGGGACTTGCTTTTGGGGCATTCAGTCTACTTAATACAGCACATACACGGTGCGCCGACCCAAAATTTTGACAAAGTCTTCTCTTGTCCGTAGTCTGGCCAATGAGTAAATTTCATGACAATCCACCCATAGCTTTCTGAGATACCATAACGAAAACATTAGTCCCGCCAACCTCTCGCACAGGTAATGCAAATAACCTTTACCTTTGGGATGGAAGGTGGAAACACTGTCCACAGTGCGAACTGAGACCAATTACAAAAACAGAGGTACTAGCAGGTAACTTTTTAGAGTAGTGTTAACTACACATGCCGATGCGTCTAGACCCTCTGGACCCAACTAGCCAATAAAATTTCGCGATTTCAAAAATCCAAGATGGCGGCAGCGGACATCTTGATAATTCGAATAATCGCAATAACTCCGCAACGGAACGACCGATTTTAACGAAATTTAGTACAGTGAAGCGTCTGGGCCCTTCGGACACCATCAGCCAATAAAATTTAAACAATTTTTTGTTTTAAATTTCTGACAGGGTGTGGGGCCTGTGCATACGCCCATGTGCACTATAGTAGCAGTCGATGACTCACTCGTGATAGCAATACAGCCAACAGCAGACACGGCACAATCACGTTCATCAGCTACACACACTACAGTCACCTACGTCAACTGAATCACATCACATCACATGATAATGACGATGAAATATAACAGCAGGACGAAGCAAGCAAAATAAAAACGCGCGATGCCGACTACACAGGAATCTGGACTTCTTGATCCACTTCCAGGGATGTGTTCGAGGACAACAACTTCAAGGTCAAGGTCGGGACTTCTCAAGGAAGGCCAAAGGGCCTGCAGATTTTTGTCCTTGTGATGTCCTCAAGGTCGCGGGCAGTCCTTGATAACCTCCAAATTAATGTGGGCCGTAGAACGGTTTATCAGAGCTGTTAGTTCAAATTACGTGTAAGTTGCACACTGTATTTTCAACAAAAACAAGTTAAGTGACGACAAAAACTGGATTTTGCTCTAAATACCGATTTCAGACATTAAAAACTACAATTCAATGAGTTTTAAGGTTATTAAATAAGTCAACAGGCAGTTGTGTGTTCTAGTAAGATCATACCTTACAGACTTACAGTGGTAACCGACTCATCTGAGTAAACTGAATTTTTTTACAAGTGATGAATAGAGCTAGCCAAAACTGTTAAATTACCTCCGAAAGAGATCTTACACTGCAGGTACTAAGAAGCATGTATAATGACTATACAGGTAAAGGTAAAGTGCGATGCATGGCCAATGCAACGCCAGATGTACAGTTACCTTCCCAGCCAACATCTCTGCCCTGTAACAGGTACCAAGTTATACTGCTTGGTGACAGAGACACGTGTGTGTGAACAACTTGTCCAATGTCGCTACTTGGCAGTAGAATGGCCGGGAGTTGAACCCATGACATTACACCATATAGGCCACATGTGGATGGACAGTTGGATTTTACAGTGCAACAACTGGTATTAAGATTTCATTACTAAAAACTATTAGTGGCAGTCACTCTAGAAATGGATTTTGGATCGAAAGGCCCACAAAACCAAAGTTTTTGTGGGCAACCACATGGTACAATTCACACACTACACGGCTGTACAACTGGATCACATGCACAATAACCTAGTTAGCTAGTTAACATGTCACCTAAACATCGTATACACATAAAATAAAAAGAGACATTAAACAAAGATACAAAAGTCATCAACATTGCTCATCAACAACATAAATATGCGCATTTGCAACAGGACTGTGATGTCTAGTGGTATAAGAATAAACTGGACATTTTATACGGCTTAATCTAGATGAATAAAGCAAAGAGTGTCTAATACAGACAGTAAAACATAGTGGTAAATGTTACACAGATGGGAAAATCTAAACAGAACAGAAATTTCAGCAACTCCTTTCAAATTACATCTCTAACCAATCCAGAAAATGTAAATGCTAACAACAAATGTCTTGGAAAAAATTAAAATGTTATGTCTGTTTCCAGGGATTTCCATTTCAACAAAACTCAAAGACAATGGAATCAAACAAATTTCTGCAAACAAATGTAGTGCAGAAAAGTATACATAAACATAGTAAGAATAATATACACATTTCTATCCTGCCACAAGGTCACACATACAAAATACATGACTTCAGTAGTAAGGATAGGATGCACAATCCAAATATAAATATATCAGTGAAAATACATGAATCCATTAAATACCATGCATCAAAAACCTGTCATGTGTCACACATGCAATAAACTTACTGCAGATGACACATGGCTTTTAGAAACAGTAACAAATAATTTTATGTAATATATTAGGGCTGGTACATAACTAAAATATTTTAATCAATTAATCGCTGTGAAAAAATTAGTTGATTAATCATAGTTAATCGATAAAAGTCCTATACTATATGTTTACAAAAATGCAAACAACTATCCTTCTTTGCATTCAGGGACAACAACTGAATATTCATCAAAACTGAAACACTTTCCGAACTTAATGTTTAGAATATATTGATATCGGGACAGCTATACTTTATCACTTCAACATCAAGTCATTTCCAGAGAATCAGTTAAATATACCTTAAAAACTTACAGGAAGAAAATCCAACACAGAATCAAGAACGACTATCCTTAATGTAAGAATATAATTAACAGACTGGTATTGGCTTGTCAAGAATTTAATGCACCAACTGGGTGGACACAGTGTGGACCATTTCAGCAGCGATAATCTTGCTGCCAATCACCTAACTAAGCATTGTGATCAACAGACTACCATAGTTATTAATAGCTTCAATTCAGTACAGATCATCATCTCAGTTTGATTCTGCATGTGCCATGCGAAGAGAAAATAGAACATGCAGGTACTAAACTGTGAATCAATAAAAATTAAAGTCGATTTTTTATCAAAACTGTGACAAGCTCATTTCCAAAATCCTTACACTGGCAGATTCTTAAAGAAATTCTATACATGTTCACCATACAGATTTCCCACCTCACCTTCAATGCATAACTAGAAATGCATGGCAAAGCACAATGTGTAGCCCACCCGGCATAGCAGTGTGTCACCCTCCAGCAAACAGTAATAAAACATACCTGGTTACTGATTGCTGCAGTGTCTAGCAGTTCCATCCCCTAGGTAACATAGCTACAATAACTCAGATAAAATACTGATGCCTGCTATACACATTTTAATGGCACAAACTCTGCGTCACTGGACCAAATCTCGCCAAATTTGTATACAATGTAGCAATGTCATTGCCTTTTAATATTCTGAAATAAAAATTGTGACATTACAATCCGTTTTAAAATGCCATGACGAATGAGGGTGGCAACATCACTTGAGCAATCGTGAAACGAATGACCAGTTAATCAAGATCTCTCATAGGTCTACCAATTTGAAAATTTGGTGAAGACTGGTCCAGTAGATTCAGAATTTGCATGGCTAGAAGTTGGACCACTAAAGAGACAAAAAATAAACAATAAACACAAACAAAACATATATCCAACCAGGCAAGCATGCCGGGCAGGCTAAACTACACTACCTTGTAAAAATAATGAAGCTGTCAATGAATGGAGCAAATATCATCTGTTTTTGTGAAGTTTCACAGAACGCGAAACAGATGTGACAAATTTGGTTGTAATTTTGAACGTTCCAATTTTACAAGATAGTGTAGCAATGCAGAGATGTGAAGTGGGAAGCTCTGTCACAGATATGGAGAATTTCATTATGAATATACGAGTGAAAGAAAATCTGCCAGTCAAATAATTTTGAAATTGGTCTCTATATGTTGCAAAATTAAACATATTGTTTATGGTTCACAGTTTAAGTAACGTACAATAATTATCATGCAGCAAATATAATCAGTTTAGTTTATAAACTTTTCTAGCACAAAAACTATGCTTCACTGTGCAAACCAACTGAATCAAACTTCTGATTTATCACAATTCGCTGATTTAGGTTGCTTCAGTCAATTTAAATCGTTACTCAAATAATACTAGTTAGCAGACCAATGTATGAACGAACAGGACAATACACCATCACACCGTGAAGCAGTCATATTAACGATAAGGCAGACACAGAAACAAGAACAAGCATAAACAACAGTAACAGCATCAGCCATAACATTCCCTAAACCCACAATTCACAGAATTTAAGTCTACCATCTATCGCTAACTGCTCCACCAAAACTTCAGCTTACATAAAACTGCACGAGTCTTAACAAAAAAGTCTTAATTTATTGTTAGTATTACTCTTGTTTTTTTGCAAAACCACTGCATAATGATACCATCAGAATTTCACCAAAATCTTCGGTAAACCAAATGAAAGATCCAGTTTAGTTAGCAGAAAAAAAACTGGTCCATGGTCAACTTTTAATCTAAAACAGCCAAAAAAAGAGTATTCTTCCAAATGTATCATAATGATACATTTAAAAGAATATCCTGTTTTGGACCATTTTGGACCATCATATCCTAACTCTGTGGAATGATATGATATGACTTAAATTTAATGCACAGCAACAAAGATTAACCAACAGCCAAGGCAGGTAGCAAATAGACACAGAAAACAAACAGCATGGACACCACTACAATTAGCAATCTAATAGTGCTCAGCTACGGCATAGCAGCCCATGTTTCAACCAAACAACAACAACCACACGATAACAGCCAGTCAACAACTGAGACAAATATTCAGCACAGCTAGGCTCCATCACCACATCCACATTACTACTAATCTTGCCTACCAATGCTACACTATAGAACCGAAATTTATCAAAATTCAATAATGATGAACTACAAACCATGCTCATCAAGATTTTAGTTGTGCTGCATAACGTATTACCGAAAAAATGGAACGCTGGCAATGACCTTTCAACTTGACATTGTATCCTTGTATCATTGTATCTTTATCCACTAATGTCCACATAGAGTTCTTTGATGCCTATAAATATTCCAATTGTAATTCCTATGCACTTTTCTTAAAAGTAAGCATCTACTAAAATAAAAATTCAAGGAGAAATACCTTTGGTATCTAATTAGTGTGTGTAATTAACCACATCAAATTTGCCAATGTGACCCTTAATTTTAAAACCTCACTTCCTTTTCATTAATGTAAGTCCTTTACATAGCAGACCCAAATAAAACAACATACAATCCAATTACTCTACAGAACTGGAGCTCAGTTCTGCTCAGACTATGACATAATAGTACTGTTCACATTCACGCAAATACACTGAACGCTAGCAACCAACATAGGACAAGAACATACATAAGCTGCATTACAAAACCTGCAACATAGCTGTATAAAAATTAGAAAGCAAATGACAGCAACAAGCATAGTTTGATTGACAACCAGATACCCCTTTCTTTTCCAAAAAAATCTGTTAACTTGGCCAGCAATGTCGAAGAACAAACATGATTGCTGTAAGTGTTAGAAGTCTTCTGTGTGAACAGAATTCAAATGGCACATGATTGGTCTATTAACAGTATATATATCACACTAGTTCAAATACAGATGCGACATATAATGTGCTGCCAAAAATTCTCGCTAACTAATCTCTAACTCAGCAATGCCTGTAATGATAGCTGCTGGACTTTAAAACGATTTTAAAACCACATTTCCACAACATATTTGTAAGCTGTTTGCCAGCTGCCAGAAAATGTGATAAATTCATTAACTATAGTGTTACTGTCAAAACTAATAGCAACATTTATACGTATATGCATAAACTATGAGACACTATTAGTATAATATGCATATGCAATCTGGAAAGATATATGTAATCTTTTAATTTCTTTTTATTTTGTACATAAAGCCCTGCCCAACTAGTTTGCCATCACAATTTCAATGGGACATCTGAAATATCTGTATAAAACTAAAGAGGAAAACAATCCAGCAACACACAGCCTACAGCAAGGGTGAAAAGCTAGCTAGCAATACAGCTGGAGCTAAGCAACAATTGATGACCGCAAAACAATAATTGTCATAATTAAATATTGCAGACAGTAACAGACAGTATCAACTGCACAGTTAGCAAAAATTGGATTTTCCAACAGAGCACTTACAAAACCTACAGCACCGTGACCATTCTGCTCTAATACAAGAGCCAGAATGCACATGGATATGTAGAAATTCAGCATCTGGGCAGTCACAAATCATAGTGCTGATGTGCATGTTGACTTTGCAATGTGCAGAAAGAACCTACATTACAAAACGTAGGCAGGTCGTCAAAAAAAGACTAACTAACGCCATCCTCCACTGCAGGCGCTTTAACTCCATTTACTTCAGTGGACTCTTTGTCGTGTGAAACAGATTTCGTTGTTGCTCCGTCCGATGTTCGCTGCATCATGTTGATGGCGTTCTCGTCGTGGACTGTTTTGCTCGTTGTGGTCCGTCTCCGTAGCCACGCGTGGTTCAGAGCCTGTGGTGGAGTCATCCGTTTGGCTGGATCCCATTCAAAACAGCGGCTAAGAAAATCGACAAAGAGCGAATCCTCGCAGCCACGTAGTGCCTTCGCAAGGTCTCGGGACGCCGGTGGACCGCGGTATTTGCCGCGGCCCGAGCGTCCACCAGACAGCTGGTAGCGACCACTTGGGCTAGCGGTCAGTGAACAGTATCGAGGAAATCCACGTGAGCTAATGAAATGCCGCGATCGCTTGCATACGTCAAGTAGTGACTGTGACGGCATACCAATGACCTCAATGACACAAGCCAGCTGATCAGCCTCATCCTCTCCCGCAAACAGTGGAGTGCCAGTCGACAGTTCGGCAAGGATGCATCCCAGACTCCACATATCAATTGGCATACCGTACCGCCCACCAAGAATCACCTCCGGTGCCCTGTAAAACCGAGACTGGATGTAGGTGTAAACACGTTGGTGCTCGTAGCAGCTAGACCCAAAGTCAATTACCTTGACTCCGGAACGACCCAGCTGCTTCAGCAGGACATTTTCCGGCTTAAGGTCACAGTGGATGATACGGTTTCGGTACAGGGCATCGAGACACTGCAGAATCGAGTGGGCAAACTTTCGGACGAGCTGGAGACTGAAGCCGTGGAACTTGTTCTTCTTTATCAACTCATAAAGGTTGATGCTCAGCAGCTCGAACGTCATGCAGATATGCGACCGAAAGACAAAATGCTCAAGCATGTGCACAATGTTCATCCGTCCTTCACCATCCTGACCACGCAGCTGCTCCAGTATCCGTATCTCTTCCGCCGCCTGCCTGTGAAATCGCTTCTCGTTACGAACAACCTTAACTGCAACATACGTCCTCGTCTTGTGGTCGTATGCCTTCATCACGTGGCCGAAGCTTCCCTTCCCAATGACTTTTAGTATCTCATATCGATATGCAAGGTGATCGTGTATAACATGAATGTAGGAACCCTGCTCGTCGTCATATCCATTGTTGTTGTTTCCTCCCGCACTGCCCTGGCGCTTCTTTGCATTCAACCCAGCATAGTATATTTCATCGTATGAAACTATCTCTTTCTGTTCATAAGGTGAAAGTTTGCTGGCATAATGCTTCAGTATTGAGCTAGGTCGAAGAAAATACACTGTGGTGTCAGTTGAATTTTTGACCGCCGGTGGGGATGCTAAAGAGGGACTGATAGATCGTATTAATGGTGTGCCTTCTACTTCACTGTTAAATGTTTTCGCGTCATTTGGTAATGGTCCATTAGCAGCTACAGTTGAGAGTACTTTGGAACCATTCTGATAATCACTTCCAGGCTGTCCACTTGGTGCAGATGAATGTGGTGCTGACATCACAGTAACAAATACTGCTGCACCACTCTGAACAGAAGATATTTTTCTTTAGCAACACGAATATTATACTGTTGTTGTCTAATCAAAATCCAGTGCACAGGTATCGTTCAGTATAATCCACCTCATGTAAGTTGAATAATAAATCATTCAGGAAAACTGCAAAAGCAAACACCACAGCACGTAAGTATATATTCATTTTCCGAGATACAATAAATGTATAATAATTAACAACAAGAGGATCAGATATCGTTAGTGTCAGAAAGATCTACAAAAACTGAACCAGACAGATTCAGTAATTTTATATCACCTGGAACCGCCGAGTCAGTACTCAGTACCTGGTCTTGGTCTAGTAGTACCAGTAAATATAAACTGTGATGAAAATGTGCCACATTTTCGGCAACAGTTGGTAGTGCAATCCTGCAGTAGTGTGACTGATAGCATCTGCACTAGTGCATCTAAGTACTGATCAGATTCATCATGTAGAGCAAGCACAGTCCACACACATGATAACAACAAGCCAGCATCAAAGGAGACATGCTGCTGACAGTAATTACGGGTAATATTGGACCGGTGTCAGTCTACAAAAATAGACCGGAACTGATTTCATCTACGTGGACCAGATGTGGTCCAGGTACCAAGATCTGTTATAAATCTAGCTATTGTTGAAAAACCTGCATGACACTCTACATCAGTTAAAATCCTGTCAACTGTATGAATACCACAAATAAATCGCATCTCAGTCTGAAAAGCAACACTATGACACTTTTTTGTATTAGCCTTGAATACGAAATACCTAAACCTAACCCTAACCATAAACAACATCTGCGCATTTACAGATTCGCACATCCATGTTTTACCGATGGCTGGAACAGAAAAAGTAACTAGACGCTCAGGCTCAACTATCGCAGTATGGGCAGTATCGCAGCATGACTGGCACCCTCATTCTCGGAGGGGAGTCAGTTACATTTAGATCTGTTATATAATATGGGGGTGGGGGTTAGAGAAATGTTATATAGCATTATATAGGGTAAGGGTGGTGCAAAAAATATGATTTTTGTATTATGTAATATATGAACGGCCCCCAACAACTACACAGAACTACTTAAAGCAACAAACATACTTACAGTCACTCAAATAAACAAGAATGCAAAGAAAACAATGCCATTATGAAATTCTGTCAGATCTTAATTTAACTTACACTTAAGTAAGTTTTTACTATACTTTAAACAACATATTCATAAATCAGACACTTTAATGAGGAGTTATAAACCAACACATTAAACACACTGGCCAAATGAGGTTGTGTCACTTACGAGTTGTCAGTCACAACTAATTTTAACAACGATACAATGATAGCGACGACCGCGATGAAAGACATTCTGAGCTTAATCATATACGCAGAAGCCAACGCACAATGGCAATTGATACCGTCATAAGAATGCAGGTCATCCGGTTCCAAATCGCCCATCGACTAGCACGTTTATTACAACTAGGAATTACTGCACAAACTGTCAATTTATCAAGCAACTAATAATTTATCACTAACTGACACTATAAATATTAAATAACCTTTAGTCACAACATATCTACAAAACACTAAATTATTATGCTGACCGGAAATGGACTGGCTTACATCACCAGCTGCACTCCCACTGACGGGCACTGGCTGTCAATCACACGATGCCCCGCCCACTCGTAGGCAAGCAAACATCGAGCACCGTCTGATAGCTAGTAAGTAATGAATCATGCTTAGCTTAGTCGACGACCGTGTCGCATTAGTGTGCTGCAACGCTTTGTTACTTTTTACTGCGTAAAGTTGAACAACGTAAACATTCGAGTCGCACAGAATGAGACACAACAAACTGACGGTACTGCGGTATTTCTAATAAACTGTCTGCTAGTCATCTCAAAGCTAAATATAGACTCTTCTGTGTACTGCGTGACTCTGCTATTTTCAACGTACAATGGAACTTGTCTTGGCTTGTGTGGTTTTGTTACTTCTGATCAAGAGACTGCACTTATTAATAACAGATTACTCAAATTACTTTGTTAGGCCTACAGCTAACATTTTATCGTCTAACCATAAAATACAAAACAGAAAGGTACAGCGCAGGGCGTTTCTAGCATCTGATGACGCCCATGGCAATTTCCCTCCCCTCACTCCCGTCCTCTCCCT
>Ga0209782_1000750_pt1 | contig 15208 bp, 7 predicted proteins | sample WorMetmaBAHAMAS1_FD_187390 | JGI IMG/M metagenome (GOLD analysis project Ga0209782, IMG submission 187390) | Marine gutless worms symbiont microbial communities from Max Planck institute for Marine Microbiology, Germany - Inanidrilus... | ecosystem: Host-associated > Annelida > Digestive system >...
CTTTCAACGAAAAACACGCTATAACAAGAAAACGGTACAAGATAGATGTATAGTTTCTATTAAAGTCGAATATGAAGTCATATGCACTCTATCGAATGGTTATGTTTACGACGACCTTGGGTGACCCATAACCCCCAAACCACCTGAATTTTTGCATTTTTCGTCGCTTTTCATATCTTCGTAGTGAGTAAACATAGAGACTTCATATTTGGTGTACAGGTTGACGGTAGCTAGTCCCAGCCGACGGACAACAAACCATCCCTGAAAGAAGCGTGGTTACGTCACGTGACACGTTTTAAATTTTGGATGCCCCATCCATATCTCAGGAATGGCTTAAGCTAGAGCTCTCAATTTTTTTAAAAAGGTAGACCATATCAAGCCTTCCCAAAGGGATGACAACTGGCCCTAAAAGGGGCGTGGTTTTGCTCACGTGACCCATTTTTTTCTGCACAACTGTGTACTTAAAAGCATTTTTCCTCGCCACTCGGCGAGCTGTATCAACAAATGCGCGCACGACGGACTTTGCTGATCGCACCTACGGCGCTTGAGGCCACGCACGCTAAGGCTTAGGCCTAAACACCATCGGTTCGATTTGTCACCGTGTCTGTTGCAAACTTGCTTGTATAACATATAGACAACGAATCGATTAAGTGGAGTTTCAGCATTATCGTTCAAATATGTGCAAATAACCGGCATTTCTTGGTCTGCCTGAAAATTTGCTATCAACGGACGCTCGTTGCCTGGTAATTATACTTGGTGTACAGAGCAATATGGTCGATTTTTACCGCGCGACGCTATGCTAAGCGCAGTACATGCCGTAGTCGTGTATCTGTCCGTCCGTCTGTCTGTGTGTGTCTAACACTTCGGTATTGTGTAAAAACGGCTAAACATAGGATCATGCAAATGATGCCACACAATAGCGATATCTTGTAGTTGCAGAATTTCTACTGACAAGCGCGTCGCGCGGTCCCTCTGCGATAGCAGAGCCTCTTGTTCAAGATGGCTGTCAGTGTCTGGAGGGCCCACATGCATCATTGTACCAAATTTTGTCAAAATCAGTTGTTCCGTTGCGGAGATATTGCGATTTTTCAAATTTTCAAGATGGCCGCCGCCGCCATCTTGGATTTTTGAAATCAGGAAATTTTATTGGTTATTGGTGTCCAGAGTGTGGAGACGCATCAGTATGCCAAATTTTGTCAAAATCAGTCAATCGGTTGCGAAAATATTAAGATTTTGCTATTTTTCAAGATGGCGGCCGTCTGCCATCTTGGATTTGTTTGGGGCATATTTGGACCACCAACAGTGAGTATTTCGGGTCTCTATCACTCTGCAAAATTTGGTTATGATCGATGCAGTAGTTTTTATAATATGAACATTTCAATATTTGGCTCGTTTGGCTCGAAAATGCCTATTCACGCGCCAAAAATTGTTTTTTTGGCAATTTGATCCCCTAAATGGGCTGCATATCAACCAAAGCCAAAAAAGGCACATTCATGCGTGAGTCCGCGTCATTTGAGCCATTAAGCGTGTAGATCTGGCAAGCGGTCTGACCTGTAGATGTTTTTTTAAAAAGGGGTATAAATAAAAAACATTTTGGGTTATATTTCACCTATTTGCCCAGACGCCCCCCATACACGTATTTTCACCAAATTTTGCACAGCTGTAGAAGTCGTGGACCTAATTACCTGTGACAAACTTTTAGCCATCGGTTAAGGGACGTCGATTCTGTGGGGTCAAATATACAGGGTTCCCATAGACTAAGCCAACAGCTTAGTCTGTGCCGCCTGCGATGAAAGTAATAGCTACGATCATCTGCACACAGAATTTGTCCAGACGAAATTCAGTAGGGCTTCCTTTGCCTTGATAATCATCGTCAGTCTTTTTGGCGGCTGATTGGTCACTCAGTTCAATGTGTCCTGTCCTAGTGAGTCTAACAGTCAATTAGCACTCGTTTCAGCCGGTCAACGTCTGAATGAAACTTTGTGATGATACACCATCTGTTGGAACGCTCTCCACACTGAATAATCCACATGATCTAGACTATTGGAGGCCAGTTTTCTGGTTCAGTGAACTCCGGCAGAAGGGAGCGCAGGTGAGCAACAGTGTAGCGTGAATGGTATGCCGGTACTTCATCTTGCTGAAACAGGAAGTCATCTTTTGACAAACGGCAAATATCTGGCTTGGTCAGAGAGTCTGGTGGTGAGGTCACTGTTCCAGCAGTGTAGGTGATCACAGTAATAGGCACTGTTCTTTTTACCTCTTGGCTGCACAAACGGCTGTTAAAAATTCTGTAAAATCCATGCTTTTTGCAAATTTGGCATAATTTTATGTGTAGTGAAGGTTTATGCAAGCAAGTTTTATATTTTTGTCTAGACAAAATTCCGAAACTTTTGATATATCACACATTTTTCTCCCATTAACTGTCGCAATGTTATAAATTCTCAAAAATAGTCTGTTGTTTGGCCTACCCTGTATATGATCTTCGTTATATTTAGTGTGTACGTATAGACACCCCTGTGAGAAAACACGAGGCCACTAATCAGGTGTAGGTAGTGCATCTTGACATGTAACAGCACCTGCTGTTCGAGTAGTGTTTTCCAGCATGCGATCATGGCCGTGGCGGTGTGTGTGTGTGCTGCATGCAGTGTACACTCGCAGCAGAAGCACCAGATCGCATCAAGACTGGTGCTCGGTGCACAGAACGTGGCCTATCAAAAAGACGTGAGTTTTGAAGGTCCTTGGCCGACTGCATACATGATTTCAGTGTCACAGTCGACTCTGAGGTTGAGCTTTGACTTGTCCAACGTGTACGTCCACAAGCAGCATGGATACATTGGCTTCGAGGTGAGTCATCACCGCCATCAACTGCATCAAACTGCATCACAGTTACTCTGCACACGTACTCGACTCAGCCTTTCACACTCGGTGTGATGGTAAAATGAGTGTCAGCTTGGAATGAGTAGGCCTAATAACGACAAATGGCGATGGCTGATGTGGACAGTAGTAGCTTACAGGTAGACTCACAGCCCAAGATGGTTGGCTTGGTTTGGAAGTCTGACGCTGAGGCACGTCAGTCACACAAACATGTATACAATATTAACTTAATAATAATAATAACACGACAAGTTCATTGGCCCTCGAACAGTAAGTTGAAACGTATGCTGGCCGTGTCAGGTGGATGGGTCAAATGACGTGTTTACGTGTGAGGATGTGCCTTTTGAAGGTCGCATTGACAGCGCTCTTAATTTAGGGGTCATTTCCTCCCTCCACAAAAAACAAATTCATGCAAGGTGTGAATAGGCATTTCCCAATTAAACTTGCAAAATACTATTTACTATTTATTCTCTCAAAACCACTAAATTGATTTGAACAAAATTTTGCATTTATAACAGCCAGCTTACTGGTATGAATATGATCTAGCTAACATATATGCTCATAACTTGCAGATAAAATTGTGATATGCGCTGTTTTTATGCGGCGGTTTTTATAACAGCAAGAAACTGAAGCCAGTGTTGTTTTTATAATGCATGTACACAGTGATTCATAATTACGGGAACCCGTATGAAAAGTGGAATATCTTTGTTGCTTGGCCACATTTGTGGCTAAAACTTGGCATGGTTAAGCCTGAGATAATGCTGTGTGAAACGGTGCTGAACTTATCCACGTTACGTTACGTTACGTTACTGCGAAATATCCGGTAACGTGATGTCACGTCATAGGGCTCGTGAGACAGTTGAGCTGCTTAAAATTGAGACCCCAGATTTCATTCCTCCTAGGGCCCGTATGTAAATCCAGTCGACTACAAAGTGTGGTCAGTAATGCAGGAGAAGGTCTACAAGAAGCACATCAACGACATTGACGAACTACGTGCATGTAACCTGAGAGTTTGGGACAAAATGGATCAGCACATTATTGATAAAGCAGTCAGACAGTGGCGCACACGTCTTCTTGCATGCATTAAAGCTAAGGCGGACACTTTAAACATACATTGCGTCAGTAATGTGTTTTTGCTAACGGAACAGTATTGACTACTAGACATATGTGCTAAATTTTATCATTTTGAGTCTGTTTCTTCAAAAACTATACAATAAAAACCAAGGGTTCCCGTAATTATGAATCACTGTAGAAGAGTCATTGGAGCTGCAGAGATATGATGGCGCGTGTATGTACAGGATGTGCCAATAAAAAAAACAATCCCCTCGAAAAATTCTGTATTTCAGCCATGGTAGTAAGCATTTGAACCAAACTTTTAGACTTTGTATCTGAGTACCTGCACAATACATCCTGCATATTTTGTCCCAATAACTTGTATGGTTCAAACAATACAACACTTTAACTTTAAAGTTTACTTTTTCAAGTAAACATGCACATTAACAAATCAAATTTTGCACAGCTTCTCATCAATAGTTCAAATGGTTCAGTGATGAATGTCAGCTGCCTATAGCTTACTCTATATTGAACCAAGTGTTCACAATATCAATACGTCAATACCCACCAATTGCAGCAACACACGATATGATCGAAGTCTGTTGCAAAATGATACAGTTGCTTTATCAATGAACTCGAGAAGCGACAAAACGGTCTTGGCATGATGTTGTTCAGTTTTTGGCGTGTGTCTTTGATAATATTCCAGAATAGCACCCCCATAGGATAATCAACTGGCATATATGGTGTATTTGCTATTATTTTTTGTATCAGAGTCGCTGTTTAACAAAATCACTTATTAGCGACACAGTAATATAGGTAATAATAAAAACAGTTTACAAATTATGAAACTAAAGTTACTAAAATGAAACAAAATTATATATAAACCTGCAACATAAAATATACATTTACAATATAGGAACAAAAAAACTGTTTGACTACATAAAAGACACTTTACAGTAACGCATTATATTGTCTTGCTGTTAATGGTGATTTAAAGCGAGTAAAAAAGCTATAATCAATATTGCTTGACAAATGTTCATTTCATGTAGAGAGAATTTGGTGTGGATAACTTGAATCTGACGGAGCATTTGCAAGTGGTGAGATACAGTTGGTATTGATGGTAGCACAGAAAATCAGCTTGGTAGAAGTTGGGAGCAAAAACAGACATAAAGTTACGCCAAATACAACTGCTGCAGAGATGTGATGTATGTCTGCGTGCAATTGTCATAGTTCTAGACTTTCTAGGTTTAACTTAGATAATCGTTAATGGTAGTCATTTCATGAATTTTCGTTGTACTGCTTTTAAGGCATTAATATCTTTCAAAATACATGAATTCCATACAACTGAACAGTAGTCCAAAATAGGTCCGATGTATACTTTAAAAGCAGACTTATTTTTTGACTCGACTGTGAAAACGGCTTTCAAATGGAGAACAAATCACAGGAAATTCTTCTAGCTTTACTGCATTATATTGTTTATATGAGATGAAAATTTTAAATTACTGTTAACATTAACTCCCAAATCAGCAATCTTGAGACTCACTGGATGCTGTACGCATTTATAACAAACGAATGGTTACATAATGACAGGTCCGCACGCTTTTTTCATACACAACATTTGGAATATGAAATAGGGAGTTGCCACACCAATGTCCAGTTTGCTAGTTAGTTTAAATGATCCTCTAAATTACCTGTAACATTAGACATGATAGTGTTTATGTTAGAATATAACTTTACGTCATCTGCATATAATTAGCGCAAGGCCTAAATCTAATCTAAGTTAAGTTAAGTTTAAGTTTAAGTTTAAGTTAAGGGCTAATACTAAGTTAAGTTACAGCTCTGTCCGGAATAGCAGAAACAAGAGTGGACCTAAACAGCTGCCTTGAACGACGCCGCTAGAAACATACCCCAACATCTGATAGACTGTGCCTGATCATGATTATGTGGTTACGATCTGTCAAAAATCTTGATCCATTCAAATAAATTGCCTATTATACCCTACTGTTTTAGTTTAGTAATGAGTTTGATATGGCATACACTCTCAAAGGCTTTGCAAAAGTTGGACATATGTGAAGGATCCGAGAGTGTTCGGTCGATGCCCAGGTGTTTCGGTGACTCCGTGCTTGGCATGCTGGTGGTCTGAGTGAGGGGCAGCGACAGGGAGAACCCATGGGTGACTGATGCCAGTTCCTCCCTCGAAGCACACCCTATTCCTAGAGATGACTTTAAGCTTGGTTCGTGCTGGGTCGTCTGTCGTCGACCTATGGAGGCCCCGACATTTGCGAAGGCCTCCGGCTCCGGGACCTGAGCCGTGTCTTCCTGAGCCTGCTTGTCTCGGACTTCCTGTGGGGAGTCGGGCATAGGGCCCTCAGGGTGGTAGTCCCGCTTTGGCCGGCACTAGCCTCATCAACCTGGGCCCCAAAAATCGGAACCCAGCCTCGGGTCGCTCAGCCGCCATAAGACTGTGGCCTACTGGCCCCGACTCATCCACAGGCCCTTCATGGGGGCAAGGGGCATCAGTTGGCAGAGGAGGGGGCATGCTGTCAGGGGCGCGGGTGTCTGGCGGGACCGACCAGGACCTCAGGCGGTACCCCTCCAGGTTGGCAGTAGTATGTGTGTACACTAGGATTACTTTAGATTACTGTCTTTATGCCTAGTGCGGGCCTAGGCTAAGCCTACGTACTAAGAAGTTAAGTTTAAGTTCAAGCAGGAGCGGAGTCTACACAAACCTAACTTTAATAAAGTCTAAGGCCTAAATCTAATCTAAGTTAAGTTAAGTTTAAGTTTAAGTTTAAGTTAAGGGCTAATACTAAGTTAAGTTTAAGTCTAAGCCTACCAGCACCAGTTAATGAAAACTATTTACTTATTTATTATACTAGACAAGAACAGGAATGTGACTGCTTCATTTACAACTTAAGCCCTAAGAGTAGGCCAGGTCCAAATTCGGCCTTACTCTCTAAATGACTACCCTCTAAACCAGAGAATAGAACTAGGACCGAAATGGATAGAGGCCCACCCACAAAAAAAGAAAATGCTTGTCTTTACCTAGACCTGCCTCAATACTAAGCTCAACTACAACAATATGTCGTCGACTCAGCTATCAGCTATCCCACAATGCTCTACCTGTCCTCTACGGCAGAACACGTCTGCATTCTGAACCGATCGAGAATTCTAGATGCAGTGCCGTTGGGGGCTAGACAGACTCTTGTATACGTCGGCCCGTGTGTTAAGTGTGTACAAATGAGCACCACCTGGCGAGTATGACTGAACGATCTCTGTACTGTTGCTACATTAGGCCCAGTATCAACTTTTACAGGCTTGACATAAATCTATCAAAGCAGTACGCACTCATGCTGCAAGGTCAGGGGCTGTTACGTTATGGTTACTGGGCTGGGTTCAAGAGGGGTGCCTAGGCCCCTTCCTCAGTATGGTGCTCTGGGGGCTTTACTCCCCCCCCCCAAAAAAAAATAATTTTGAAAGTAGGCCATGACGTTCAAATCTGTAGATTTTGATGCTGCATTCTAACAATTATCAAGAGCGAGTACTTGCATGGCGTGATGACTGAGTGTAGGTATATTTGGGAAATACCCAATAATTTCTTATTAGTTTTATGCAAGGCAGCAAGGCCATAATTATGGCGTGTTTTGGGTGTTTGAATACCCCCAACATTTCAAAAGCATACAAAAGCAGACCTATCATAACCATAACGTAACAACCCCTAACTCCCACCCAGTTAATAATGGCCTCACCTCTGAAAGCATTGAGTCGTTGGCTTTGGCGTTATCACTTTTGGCCTCAACTCCATTGCTCGAATTGGCCTATCTGGTAATTTTTAGGCAGCTAGAACAGTGAGGTGACACGCACGACGAGTGTAAATCTGGAGGACCCAGTGAATTGCAGGGTTAAAACGCTTGCCAGGAAGTCAAAAGCCATGCAGTCGAGGAAATAAATGGAAGGGAATTGCTGCCTCCTATACGTGCACCATGATAACGTTAAAAAAGGAAAAGGGGACAGACACCCGATCGATGCATTAGGCTTACTGCTATGGATTGGCCAGCGTGATAAACGCCATTTGAAAGGCCTACTGTGATACTATCGTTAAACAGCAGTAGTCAACCACAATTGACGGCGAGCAGGTGATTGCAAAAAGTAAAGACAGATAACAGTTCTTCTCAAATAAAACTTGTTAATGTTTTCTGCAAGCATATACTCTGCACATTGCGGAACTTTTCGGCATTTTATAGCTACATAAACAGGCATAGGCCCTACAACAGTCAAAACATGGCATTATGACACGGCGATACGCGTTGTCAGGCACTTTATTATCACCGACGACCCCGTTGCTGTATGACGTAACGCGCGGTAGCCCGGATGATGAGTTTCAAGGACGTCTCACACATGATGATTGGCATATCCATATGGTGCATTTGCTGTTATTTTTGCATCACAATTGCAGTTTAGTTACTTCTTCATTTGTAAAAATGTACTTTAAGTTCACATAGTTGTAATTATTAAACCATAGAAATATTGTAATGAAATTTGCTGCCTCTGTGGCCTGAATCCTCCTTTGTAAAAGCTGTAAATTTGGTGAATAAAATCTATAACAATAACTAAGATAATGAATTTTTGCTAAGGGATTGTTTTTTTATTGGCGCGCTGTGTAGATCTGCTGTACAGAAGAGATGACCGAGACGTGTCATCCGTCATTCTCGACCGACGAGCGTCAGTGGTTGTCTGCGCCCATCTCGACGGCTCGCAGCGGTTCGGCGCGCGGCGCCGTCGTCGAGCTGTCAGTGTCGTCATGTGACCGTGGCAGACACGTGGTCGGAGTGCGCTACGCGTGGCGTCAGACGCCGTGCGCTACGCGCCAGTGTGCCGTCTACTCGTCGTCCACACCACCACTGCCCATGTCCTCCTTCATCCGCTTCGGTCTCGTCACCGACAGCCAGTGGCACTCGCTGCCGCTGCAGCCGCAACAGCTGTGACCAGACGACCTCCGACTGTGCGTGCGTCTGTTGGCTGGCAGTGGCTGGCACGGTCAGTCTGGTCTGCTAGCTTGATGCACACACGACAGCTCGCTAACTGTCCGGTGTCAGTAAGTAACAGTGAACAAGTTTGTGTCGTCGTCGCTTCAACGCCGTCAGCAGCCTGCCATGACGAACTGGCGGCAATCTAGCCTGTCAGTCTCCGGCCGCTCGCTCTGCTTGCTGTCTGTGAGTTAGTTTGTCCATCACACTCCACACTCGAAGTCTATATCAACTGCCACGTTATTTCCACGCGATGTAATAATGTACATACGCAAAATAATGTGTGTGCGTGTTTGCAGAAATTATTTGCACGGGACTGATCGCATATTAATGTCATTAGAGAAATTCGTGTAGATTTATTCCTCACGTACTTGTATTTTTAACGGACTATAAATGTGCATGCCTAAACTTCACTGGTTCGATTTGTTACAACAAATCCACAACACCAGTGGAGTTTGAGCATTACGCAGCTCAGCACGTCATGCTCCTCACAAAACTTGTTATGACTTACTTACTTTTCTGTTACATTTCACATGAAGATACACTTAAATCATACATATAGCTTATAGCATCTCCTACTAGTGTTTCATAATAACTACTACACTGTGTCTCAAAAAAAACGATACTGATGTAGCACACTATAACTTCAACACACACCAACCGGTTTTTCGTAATTTTTGGCAGAGTTGTTGCTGTCCTGAGTGAGTATGCTATTAAACGGTGATTTGCTATTCCACCTCTCCTAACTAGTGTCTCTGCACTACCTAGGGAAACATGAACCCCAGAAATTGGGTTTCTTAAGTCATGCTGTATACCGAAAATGACACTGATTTTTCTTGTTGTATCTTCAGCACTCATTAACCAATTTTAATAATTTTTGGCAGGAAATAGCTACGGAGCTTGAGCTATCATAAGCCTATTAAATTGTCATGTCCATTTGCTATTACGTCGTTAATTAGCTGCGAGATTACGAAGGCGGAAATGACACATTTTTTGACGTCACTGGTTGTTTGTAAACATACCGTTTACTAAAGAAGATAAGATTCTGATTAAAAATTTGTTTGAGTTGAAAGGCTACAATGATAAGCATTTAGGCAAAGGCTAAAATGTTAGCAACATCTACAAGTTGTTACAATAGCTATGGGTTACTGGGTTGGTCGACCGTCCTTCTGGCAGTGCCAGATGACGCATCGTCCGCACTGATCTTGTTGACGAACTGGTTTTTTTTACAAAAATGACCAGAAGAGAAATAATAATTATTTGCACACTGTACTTCATAATGCGAATTATTGTCCACAGAATATATCACAATTGGTTGATGAGTGACTAAGATATAGCAAGTCAAGAATGTCGAGCATGACTGAAAAGACCCAATTTCTGGGGTTCACGTTTCCCAGCTAGGAGAGGTGGAATAACAAATCACCATTCAATAGCGTACTCACTCAGCAACATCTCTGCCAAAAATAACTAAAATCGGTTGATGTGCGTTGAAGTTATAGTGTGCAATGTCAGTGTCGTTTTTTTAGACACAGTGTATATGTTGAAAATTCCTCACCGACGTTAGCGGTAGGCCTAACCGAAATTTCACCACGTCATTTGGTGAGAGAAAATAAAAATGCAGTGAAAATAGAGGATGTTAAGCGGTGTGGCATGGATCAATTATGTGGCAGTGCAGTGCGTCGCGACAGACATGTTATCGCTGAGTCACGGTTCATGTCATGGATAGCAGTGTGTTTACTTGAAACTGCTTGCTAGCACTACATGTATACTAACTGCCATGCACGACGTAGATATGTGTAGAGACTGTATGCTACATTGTACTGACATCACTGCATGGTGTGACATTAACACTCAGCTACTTGAAAGCGGATGTTGCCATACACTGGTATCCACTACACACTGGTGCCCTGTCGAACTGTTTCCGTGAGAGCAGGGCAAATCGTCCAGAACAGAATGTCTATCCATGGGAAATGGAACGGCTGCACTCACTTAATTGACTTGGTAGACTTGATACTACTCTTTGAAGAAAACGGCCTTTCCACAAAACTAAAGTGTATTTTCTTGTCGTTTGCATTAGATTGTCGATGCGTCTGTCTGGTGCCTGCACTGGCGAATACTGCATGCCACTGTGACATTGTTTCACTGTTATCAAATGCCAACGTGAAACACAAGTATTTACAAGTAGTAATAGACAGCCGGTTCTGGAGCAGCACCATCTTGGATTTTTTGATAGCAAAGATTGCAAAGAATGTTTTATTTGATTGCAAAGAATATTTAACTGCTCGCAAAGAATATTTAATAATTTCGACGCCAAGAAAAAAATAAGTAAGAAAAACTGCTTTCTCCATCCTTACAAGCTATGTTACGTCACGTGACTGTGCAATAAAATAAGTAAGTAAGCGAATTTTTTTTACAACCCTCGGATACATTTATAAAATAAGCAAGTAAGCAAAATCGCACAAATTAAGTAAGTTTATCTCTCTTTGATAACGTGACCTCACGCGGGATTACTTTCATTCTCCTATTGTTCTATTTTTAGCCACCAACTGGTTTAAACCAGTTGATTTTTAGCGGTCGACACGTTTGATTTTTGAATTTGACCAATCAACTTTAAGAGTGATGATGTCATGTTCTATTTTTATCTCATTTTTTACTATTTAATCACGTCTGGTCTGGTTCTCATTCTCTACGACTAGCAATATGGCTGACAACGACAGCAATGGAGTTAACAAACGACAATAATTTTTTGGCAATGTTCTAACTGTGGCAGCACTTTTCAGAGTAATTTAGACGACACAACGCTTTGTCAAAGATGTGCCGCATTTCGTCACTGTCCCGTCTGTCGACGTAGGTTACCCAACGTCTGCAACTTCTTAGATGCTGATGCTTGCCATGATCATAATTACGGCAGAGTTCTATGTAAAGTATGTGGCAGTCAGCCTAGATATGATTGTATTTAACTAATTAATTAACTAACTAATTCTGAAACACTCTTGTCTGCCATTAGGCTTGCACTGTGAGACGGAAAACTGCTGCCACTGCCACTGCCACTGCTACTCATAAGTGCAGGCATGCTCTAAATGGCTTAATTTGCAAAGTTGACTTGAACGTTGGCGATGGCGTTAATCCGACCTTTGATGAGCTCATATTCCGACTTATGCCCAATGTTGAGAGGCTGCTGTCGGAGCAACTTAATCGCTGCGGGTGAGTACAAACAACAACGTTTACTATGTTATATAATTAATATTTCCTCCTCATCGTTATTATTATTATCATCATCTTCAGCATCATCATCATCATAAAATAAGTAAGCAAATCAGTCCAATCAGATGCAGTTCCCTAATCGAAAGTAATCTACTTATGACGACGACAACCTCACTACAGCCTTGATACTATGTCATCGTCGCCGCCATTGGCCAACCTATGAACTAATTTGCACAACGTCGTCGACGTGATTACTGAAATGTAAAATGCTTGTTCTCGATCATGTCAAGGATGGTGCGAATAAGTTCACAGGCCTCTAGAATCGCAGTTGCCACCATTTTAAAAGAAATGTTCTCCAACGGCGGCAGCAGCAGTGCCAGAATTAGTTATTTATTTTATTATACAAAGTCACGTGACGTAACGTATGTAAGGATGGAGAAAGCAGTTTTTCTTACTTATTTTTGGCGACGAAATTATTTAATATTCTTTGCGAGTAGTTAAATATTTTTGCTGTCAAAAAAATCAAAGATGGAGATGATCCAGAACTGGCTGTCTATTACTACTCTCGCAGATTGCAAACCTATGCCGAAGTTTAGCAGTTTCAAACTAGTGGAAAATGCCTGGTGCTGTCATGTAAATTGCCTCAGTTGAACTTGACAGGCTACACATTTGTCAATCAGAATTACAACACACTTGACTTTCTATCACAACTTCAGCAAACGAATCAGTTTTAATGAAGCTTTATTATTAGCAAAACTTGAAAAGTTCAGAATTTGCATGCCATATACATGTAGTATCACACGAAATTTACTTAATTTTTGTGTAATATGCAATGAACAGAATGCAGAAATCATAGGCCTACAGTATTCAGAATAGGCCAGAACTCGGAAATAAGCTTGTACGGCAAACTCTTTTGGCAGGTAGACAATTCCGTAAACAATGACGTTGTAGTTTTCACGGAACACTTAAATTATGTACGTGTATTTGGAAATTATTTTTCAGGAATATTGACTAAAGAACGTTTGCTGATTTTTGCATCTGATTAACTCTTGATGAACAAGTAATGAAAACACGAATGGGCTGTTTTTGGGACAGTGTCATTTTTTTAGTTTTCAAATGTCACAAGCAACGTTAAGGCATGTTAAGGTGAGATGAAAATCTCTATCACTTAGGCTATGTATAGAGTTTCCTTGGGGATCAGGCAGTGAAAACATTTTGAAAATCGCCTTCATTTGCCGAAGTTGTGATTAAAAAGAAAGTATCGGTATGTTGTCTTTTTGAGACACAGTGTACACAGTACACACACACGCAATATGGGCCAACTGCTGTAAGCAGCCACGTCATGCATGCACTAACGTTGTCGACGTCGTTGAGAAGCTAGACAGAATTAAGCAGGCAGGCGGACCGGCGGAGGTGACAAGTGGATTGATAAGTCGATACGAAGTACGGATCATAGGTCTATTCAAGTAGACCACTACACATTAGGCTATGCGTCTGCTCGTTCATCACTTTGTACGTATTATTCAATGCCAATGTGGGACTCTGTCCGTGACATCTACGCGTGTATCTCGTTGTTTACATATAATTATGTACATGTATGCTGTTATTTGTTTGGCATGACATTGACGTAGGCTACAACTGCATTTGTTCGCTGTACTGCAGATGAGCGTATTGGGCGCGTCAGTTATATAACAATATATCTATGTTATTTCTGTTTCCGGTGATAGATGGTAAGCTTAGTACAGGCGTCAATGCAACATTTAGTGCATCATGTTACGGTTAGTTTTCAACAATCTAAAATTACCTTACAAAACAATTGTATAAATAATACCTCGATAACTCCTTTTATTTGTGACTAAAAATGTAGAATTTGCAACTTTCACGCAAACTGTTATGATTACAACCGTATTGCTTATAACCGGAAGTTCACGAAACATCGAGTAAAGCTGGAGCTGGGATAAATATTCTTTATTTACTGACGGGCCCTATTGGGCCCATTCTATGGGGCCATAGCGGTCCCATCTGTCACGCGCTGTCGTTGTTGTCGTCGTTGTTGTTGTGGACATCGCACGCCGCCTGCGCTATAGCTATAGCTGGCGTGCGCCGGTAGCGACACCTGGTGAATGGGCGTGCGGCAGCTCGCAGTGGCGAATGGGCCCAACATTTTTCAAATGCTTCTTGTTGCGTATGCAGTTCTTGTGCATTTCTTGCAGGGTGCCGAAAATAATTGAACAGTTGTTATAGACGTTGTTTCATGTGTAATTTACTGCGTGCAATTATTATGGCACCCTTCGACCGTCGGGTGCTAAAAATTGCATGCAGTAATTTCAGATTTCAGTGCATGCTTTCATGTGCAGTTATTGCGTGTAATTTTTGTGCAATATAATTATTTTAGACGTCGTTTCATATGCCATTTATTGCATGCAATGTGCTGCAATTATTGAGGATGATTGTACAATAATTATTGCACAAGAATAGCACATGAAACCACAAATTACCGATCACGCGCGTTAGCCGGGAAGGTAAAGCAATCGGTGGCGTACGATCCATCCATCCGTCTGTCTGTCTATCCATCCGTCCATTTGTTTCCTCTCTGTGTTTTGAACCGACTGACATTTTGAACTTGATTTTTTTGTGTGTACGGCTCATGAACCAAACTCGCTTGTGATTAAAACTTCAAAGTCAAGGTCAATTAGGGCTAGGGTTGAGTATTGATTGACGGCCGGGTCACGTCATCAGCTGCGTGGTAGCACGGCGAGGCCTGCGGCGTGGTGAGGCCGAGGCCAGCGGCGGAGTGTAGCGCGTGTCGGCGTTGTAAAGATCGGTCAGTCTGATCACTATATGCGGTGGCAAAAGGCATTAACGTTAAATTCACAGTGCAGTGTGTTTACTAGACCTGATATTGAAGTCTTCAGACTGTTCGGCGACATAATAGGCCTAGAGCTCTCACAAATTTAATGGCCTGACATTCTGAAAATCAAATCATAGCGTCGCTAAATAGCGAAAACTTCAAGAGAAGTTAAGGAATGGCCAGGGCCACGACTCCATAT
>Ga0209782_1000751_pt1 | contig 15201 bp, 6 predicted proteins | sample WorMetmaBAHAMAS1_FD_187390 | JGI IMG/M metagenome (GOLD analysis project Ga0209782, IMG submission 187390) | Marine gutless worms symbiont microbial communities from Max Planck institute for Marine Microbiology, Germany - Inanidrilus... | ecosystem: Host-associated > Annelida > Digestive system >...
GTGCGGGCGCTGCATCATCTGCCACCGGTGGTGGCAGATGATGCAGCGCCCGCACAGCTGATAACATTGATCTTGTTTATGAACTGGTGTTACACACAAAACTCTGTAGGCAAGAAACAATATTTACACACTGTACTTAATAGTACGATCTTATTGACCAGTTTCAGTTATAAACATGCTATAATCAAATGTCATGCTGTATCACAGATTATCATGTTGGTAAAAGTGGCTGCACATGTTGTTTGTTGTTGGTTGATGTGCGTGCAGCGTGCGTCCAGCGTTGCTGAGGTTACTTGCCGGAGGAGTTTACACACTCGTCTTCCAGCTCGGCTATCTCTTCTTTCCTGACGCCGTCTTTACTTCAGACAACTTTCGTGTACGTGCCGTCTCTCGGTGATGTTGTCCAGCAGTTACATCATGGCTTGTGCTGTAGAGTAGTGTCATTTCTTACCCACAGGCATCTTCGAAACCATTTAACTAATTGTTCTGACGCTAGATAGATGGTTATTAGTTGTATTATTGGCTTGCATAGCATATGCTGGTATTAATTTTTTTAAGCAGAATAGCTAGCTGAGGAATGTAGACTTACGGCATGTGGCTGCATGGTCTGTTGACAGTTTCCTGTATATCTTATAATGTTTACGGAGACCTAGTGACCAGCATATGTATGTAGTAAACACTTGTCGCTACACTACCTTGTGGAGTATTTTAACAACTGGCCCAAGTCTTTTGCCATCTGTCGATTGGTACGTTGTTGTCATGTGGGAACAATGGTTGTCGCTGTTAGCCACACTTTACACTGTGTCATTGGATGCATTAATACTGTTTGTATTATTAACGGGAATCGTATATGTTGGTTGGTTGGTATGGTACGTTGCAGAGCCGGTCGTTGCTGACCAAGTGCCTTATCATAGCGATGTGGGGCAAACTGACGTTGTACAAGTACGTCGCGTGCTGGCTCATTGCCGTGAGTTTACACTCATCTCTACTTACTACTGCTACCGACTGCACACGACACACGTGTTAGGTTTACCGAAACACTCTTGCGTGTGTTAAAGCTGTCAGTGGCATCTGTCTGTTTGTCAGTCTGTCTGTAATATTGGTGGATTGTGATCACATGCTGCTCTGTTTCATCATAGATAAGTTTCTTCTTGTTTCTTGACAAAGGACGTTCGTACAGAGAGGGAGGGAAGATGGGTACACCAAATGCACATAGAAGCAGACAGTGCAATTGGGGGTGTAAAAACTACATATTTTTGCAAACATTTTTTTGTGAATGGCCCATTAGCAAATTGGCAATAAAACCTTTGCTCAGTCAAATCCTCCAGTTGTTATGTGGTTGTGACGGCTAACACAGATTGACCTCGGTAACGGTGAGATGTGTTTGTTTATTAATGCGTCTGCACATGTAAAATAAAATATAATAAATGCTGCACAAAGTTGCAAAAACTTGCAGCACCTCTGCAAATTACTGTGGAAGAAAAGGGGGTGGGTATGTGCTAATGATTTTTGCTTTTGCATGCATGACGTCATGAGATACACCAATGTGTGTTGGACTGTGACAGTAAAATATTATGCTAATGATGTTCCAATTTTGTGCAAGTTTTTGGAAACTTTTGCAAGCATTTGAAACATGTTTATTTTATTTTATTACGGCAATTATTTTATTGTACATGTGCGGACGGCCTTTCATTGTCTTGCAATGGTAACACTGATGGCAGGAAGGTGTGAGCATCATGACTGGTCTGACGTACAATGGCACGGACGCACACGGCAATGCATTATGGGACAGCTGCGCCAACATTCGCATCCGTAACTACGAGAAAGCCGCGTCCTGTGAAGAGCTGATCCGTGCTTTTAACATCAACACAAACCGATGGATGGCAAAGTGAGCAATGTTGTAGAGTTGCGTGTTTCAAAATTATATATTTACATTATGCAGTTGTCATCTGCTAAATAAACAGCGAAAAATTGTGATATCTGGAGTGATTGTGGTTGTGTATAATTTAAAAGTGTTGTAAAGCAATCAAGGTAGTTTTGTGTTTTAAATTGTTCGCATCAATTTATCAACATTAATTTTTTTTACTATGTGATGACGTCTTGCTTTGCTGCTGAATGCTTAAACCGTTGATGGGAAAAGTCCGGAATTTCATGCTGTTACTACCGTAAGTGTCAACGAGTGGTCAGAAAATTTTGATGCAGGGTTGATTTTTTTATGGAGAAAAATTTAATGTGACACCCGACTGTGTCAGGCAGCTGACGAATTGGAATGCCACTCAACATCAACGACTTCAGCGGCCACTGTGAATGGTGCTTGGTCTGATTCAGATTCAGATTTATTGGGATCGTCGCCCGAAGGCTAAAATCACAGAAAATGAAATACAAAAATTAGCAACACAGTAAACAAACACAAAATACAATACAACAGCTGGCAATTAACAAACAGCAAGCAGTACAATACAATGCTGGGCTGGCATGTAAGAAATATCCTACATCATACCCACTCGAAAATGCCCCTTCCTATTAGGGATCTGGACCTTTATCTAGTACATAGTTCCTTGGACTCACCCGAGTCCGCACCCCAAATGGCATCTTGATTGGTTCAGCCACAGGACTTGAAGGTTTTGCAGGACTCATTCAGTATATCCAAGGGCAGACAGAGTAAGACAGACAGACCATGTAGCAATAGGCCGCATCTCGCTGGTGCTGAGATGTGACGTAACAAGACAAGAGACGTCCCACCATGATGATGATTTGTCTGCCTTTGTTACTGTGTTGCACTGTTGCTGTGTGTTATGTGAAGATACGTCTTCAAGCGACTGCGGTTTCTCGGTAACAAAGAGCTTTCGCAGTGCGTCACGATGTTTTTCCTCGCACTATGGCACGGTCTCTACTCTGGATATTTTATGAACTTCACCTTTGAGTTTTTCATTATGCTCTTCGAGAGAAAGGTTTCTCTTTCATGCTTCTTTTACAGTTTTGACGTTTCCTCTGTAATTAAGCCACTGTAGAAATGCGATACTTCTATTGTTATTAAACTGACCTGTATTTTTTGTATTACATTATAGTTTTCAATCTCCTTACCTTTGTTTAAGTTTGTGGAGCAACGTTTCTACGGGTCAGATGGCTTTCCTGTTGCCAAATGAAGAATGTCCGAGCAGTGAAGGTCCAGTTCATGTACAAGGACAGTTTGTGTAAAAAATTGGTTTTGTTGTCAAAGCACAAAAGTGATATGAATATTTATGTAAAACAAGAAGCATTTGAAAAATGTTGGGCCCATTTGCCACAACGAGCTGCCTCACGCCAATTCACCAGATGTCGCTAGCGGTACTGTTGCGCGCCGCCTGCGCATCACTGTCCACGACAACGACAACGCGTGACAGAGGGGACCGCTATGGCCCCATGGAATGGGCCCAACAAATAACGATGTGCCACTACAATGCACTGCAAGCGTATTATGTAATATTTGCATGTCTGTTGTGCCATAAGGTTATGATATGCAGATAAAAAGTAAAACGTAAAGAGAGTATAGCAGTTTGCAAACATGCATGTTACATGAACTTGCGTGCCATATGGGATCACACTGTGTTATCTGCTGTCCGGCAGAGGTGACATCCCTGCCTTTACCCCAGCCAATTAAGGCTGATACTCAATTTATAACCCCAAAGGGATGCAAGGCTGAGTTGACCTAGTTGGCTTGGTTACATAGCGAGGTGGTATGCCCGCCCAAAGATGGTCACCCATCCCAGTGCAAACCGGGTTCTATGTAGAGTAACTTTGTTTATGCGACGACCGACACCATCACTACCAACAGAGTGTTACCTTCACCATTTACTGGTGAGGAGGACTCTTTTAACACCTTTCAAATCTGAATGTGCTGTTTGTCCATCATTGAGGGCATGTGAGTAGTAAAGCTTTGCTTCAGCAAAATCCTCCAGTTCTTAGAGGTGTTGTCCATCATGATGGACGGACTCTGGAAAGGTTTCGGTTTGGACTAGCTGTCATTGTCCGTTGTTTGTCAGTTTTTCACTCCCGGCTGAAGACTCTTCTATTTCTCACGTCCATCCCACCCGCACGTCTCTTTCTTCTTCTTCATGCTTTCGTCGTAGACTCTGATTAGGACCAGATTTTCTGTGCTAATTGTTTTTATATTATTTATTTATTTGTTAGTTTAAAGAAAAAAATTGTCATTCCATGTGGCAGCAACTGTGTGTGTATATCATATCGTATCTGTGCGTGTGCGTGTCCAGTGTGGTGCATTACTCGGGTCATTGCAGCTGATTCGCTCGTTGCAATCTGTGTTGATTGGACGAGTGATTGTCTGGTCGACCAAGAAGCTCTACGCTCAGTTTGTCCTCGGCTACGCACTTGTCAGCTTCTGTCTCTTTACATTCGAGCGATACAGCGCCGTACGTGCTGCCGTCTGCCTACCTCGTAGCAGCAGTTAATATATTAGGGTTGCACTTGTTTAAGTGAACACCATTGTTTTCATTCAAATTTAAACAAACAGTAAATTAATCAAAATGGCAGGAAATGTTGTCTGGTGCTTTTATTTGAATTTTTGTTAAAGTTTACTTAAGGTAAGTTACATACACATGTGAAAAGACTTGATAAAAATGGCTGTTCAAGAATTTCATTGCATTTTTGAGTTTTGATTACTGCATACTGCTAAGTGATAGATATTATGTACTGATGATGATTTCGGGTCGGTTGACAGACACTTAAAAAACTCATCGTTGTTGTTTGTCATCATTCTATTTGTCGTTTTCACTTAAACATTTGTTTAAATGGTTAAGTAAGTAAGTATCCTTATTATGAAATACACATGACAAGTGCACGTGTTTAATGGATGAAAATTAAATCATAAAATACATACACATGCACAGCAAACAAACACATAAAATTTTAGATATAATTAAAAAGTGAACAAGCAGTAAGTGGCATTTCTTAAATTTATCCTGGAAATATTATATTTAAACAGTTTCAAACTTAAATGATCCATGCATCTCTTCTATATTTTCCTTTTACATGGTGGTGCATAAAAATGGGCTATTGGCCAGTGTTACTCAAAAAAGTGTTAGATTTTTGCCATGGTGTATCAACATATTTAAGCTGTGATTGAATCTGGAGTGATTCCTTGGTCAGAAATTTGTATATGAATCTGACAGTGAAAGAATTTGAAAAATGGTTTTCATTTCCCCAATTTATAGTCAGGACTATGACAGCACCTTCTTGACTTGCATTGGCCATCGTTCACCGACCTGTGTTTAAGTTGTTGTCTGCAAAGGCATCCAACCAAAACTGCTCTAAATCATTAGATGATGTGTTTACTTAAGCAGGAAAGTCTCAGCGTTGAAATATTTATCTAACACTTGTCTGCAAGGAGGTTACATGCTACTGACAGTGACATTTGCAGTCAAAAGTCTGTTAAATGATGAACGGCGATAATGGCAGCAATGGTTTTGCAGCCTGGAAACGTCTCATTTAAATAGTTTGAAAATTAGAATGATTTGTGCAGATTTTTTTTATATGGGTGATGCATAAAAATGAGCCATTGTTAAGCAAAAAGTGTCAAACATTTGACATGGCCTGCACAAGCAACATAGCCCGAGTGTGCATTGTATGCTGCCATCATGGACCATGTTCACTGCCCAGTCTGGTTGAATGTTCTGAGTCAGGACCATCGCCAGACACGCGGTCTGACAGTGTCTTTTATAACCTCGGAGTGTTTCTGGTTCTTAAATTAACCACCTGATACCTTGACGTCTGTTTATTACCATCAATGTCCGCTGAAGTGGATAATGTTTTCAGTTGTCTTTGTTTGTATTTCTGTTAATAGCAGGATGATTGACAAAGTCATGACTAGATTTTCCCGAAATTTGGTAAATTGATAAGACTACCAACCAGAGAAAAGTTTTGGAATGGAAGGTTAGTTATTAGCAGTGTAAATTAGAGGTGTTTGATGTACTTATTGCCATCTACTTGAGTTAATAGTTTCTGTATGTGTGAATGTGCAGGTTTATAATGAAATCTATTGGCTGGGACATGTACTGTTTGTCGTAACGTGGCCCATTCTGAATGCCGTCTTGCCAAAGTCTCGGCACAAGGACGCCAACAGCAGCATCGTTCATCCAAACACCCACAAGTAATGCATCTGCTTCTACCATCCACAGAAGTAGTAACTAGCTATCAACAACAGCACCTTGAAGACGTTGCAATGCCTGATATGGTGCGATAGATAACATGCGCTCAAAAATTCCAGTCTGCTGCACAGAGCCCCTCCACCGCCCTCAAAAAACAAAAAGTAATGAATATAAAACAAAAAAAAGAAGTTGCTCAGAAGAAGTAGCTGGATCAACAGAACAGAATCAAATCAGAATCAGCGGGATAATTAAGAATGCAATGAAGAAAGTAAAAATTCCATTCACAATGCCGATTGCTGAGTATCGTGATGCTACTACATTACATTACCTTCTGTTATGCCTCTGCTCTACGGTAGTGGGGCATAAAGCAGTGCTGTGATTAATCCGTCTGTTTTTCCATCTGCCTGTCTGTCCCATTTTGTGATGCTGCCCCATTCGCTAGATGGTGGTATGCGTGCATCACTTCTTCAAATTCATTCGATAGAGGGCAGCATGGTAGGCTTTGTTTGCATTTAAGTGCTACCAGTGGGAAGCGAGGGGGCATGATACCTTGTTCTTATTCTGTCATTGTGTTGCATTTTGTTGTGTTGTATATCGGCGTGTTGTCTGTGGTTTAATTTGCAGACACGATCATGAGAACTGAGCTCGGCACAGTCAACATTGTCGTCGTCGTCGTCGTTGTTGTTGATATTTTTTCCATCTTTTCTCGTCTTCTTTGTCTTTGCGACGTTGTGTGTTTTACGACATAATGTTAGATCACGTGTTTCTTTGTTAGGTCGACCAACCGACGTCTTTGTTACATAGTTTATGTACGTGACTCTGTCTTGAGCCTTTCACTGGTGAAGCTGCCGATAAACTTACTGCTGCCACTGCTGTTGATCCAGTGCCGCAGCCAGTACTACTGATATACGTGACAGCATAATAACGTCGTGTCAATGGCAAAAGTGTGATTTTCAGCATGAGATTCCATTTACATGACAGGTAAACAAGGTCGGAGTATGGATAATAGCCACATCACCGTTGAGATGTTGGGGCCCCAAGTTGAAGCGTACCAGAATGTAATTTTGGGCACTTGGTCATTGAAGCAGCATGCAGATGATTCTGATCAGCTGTGGCTTCTTATTAGTGTTCTATAGTGGCCATGGATCTGCGTGGAACCTTTGTCGAGTTATAAGCCATTAAAGTAGGCTGAAGCATTATACCATATAAGAACAAATGGATGCTATAAAGGAGGCTGTCACCTTTTCATAATTCTGGTATCCTTCACTAAAATGGATTTAGGATACTGTTACACGTAGCCTATCATTCATATTGAATGTAATGTATATAAGTGATGAGAACTCTCTACTGTGTTCCAGTGGTGAAAAATGTATGCACACAAGACAAAGGTGTTAGTGTGTCGACTTTTTTGCTGAGTTTAGATAGCAGATTATTTTTACTTTATGCTAAGTTTTAACAGTTACTGATGCAGAGGTTGTTATAGTATGAAGGTTGGACAGTGGATGGTTGTTACATTTAACACAGCAAGTGAGTGGAGCCCACTAGCTGGCTGCTGATGTCCACACTGTCATCATTCACTGACCTCGCCATCTTGTTGGCCGCTGTTTATTACTAGAATAAGTGAAATTAAAGGCTTTATGGCCTAATTTTTTATTCCACCATTGATTGTGCATACCTCAGAGCTGTTTTCATGGACTGACAGGATGTGTTTTGCATTTCTTATTCTGGGCAGTTTTTAAAAGATTATTTGTTCATCATTTGTAGTGTTTTTGTGCAGTACAGCTTTGAATCATCTGCAGTGCATTCCATGTTGAACGCGTATCATGTTTCCGTCACAGTTTGATATTCTGTTGCACATATCTAGACACCATTGTTATTCATTCAACAGTGCTTCCCACCTTTCTATTAAGGAACCGTTTCCATAATGTGTAGTAGCTATATACTTTATATGTTAGTAGCAGTCATTGGGCCCATTCCATGGGGCCATAGCGGTCCCCTCTGTCACGCGTTGTCGTTGTCGTTGTCGTCGTCGTTGGCGTCGTCGTAGACATCGATGCGCACGCGGCGCGCAACAGTACCGCTAGCGACATCTGCTGAATGGGCGTGAGGCGGCTCTTTGTGGCGAATGGGCCCAACATTTTTCAAATGCTTCTTGTTAAATATATTGCAGTCATTTCAAAGTCTTCTGTAAAGGCCAGTACTTATGCTTATAGTTAGGCTTGTTAATTACTAGTCTCTTATGTCTGTGTTCTGTGCTGTTCTTCAGCTGTTCTTGATCCGAGGGTTGGCCACACAGTGAACATACTTTCTGCATTTATCTGTGTCTTCTGTCATTCTGATTGAGTCTTTCATGGTGTGTCCTTTCCACGTCTTGATGTTATCTATCCAGGCTGTGCGTGGTCTTCCTCGCCTGCATGCACGTGGCATTGTTCCTTACATTATCTCTTTCTCCAGGCAACTTCCTTGTTTTCTCATGGTGTGACCATAGTATGCTAGCTTCTTTGCTTTGACAGTCTAATAGTTCCTTCTTTACTCCAGCTTTGTTGAGGATTGAGGACCTACTTATTTGTTTTCTTTGCTGTCCACGAAACTCGCAGTATCTTCCTCGGTCCTTTTCTTTTAACGGCTTCAAGACGTCTTTCTTCATTCTTTCTAAGTATCCAGCTTTCACAGCCGTACGTTGCTGCAGGCCATACTAGCGCTTTCATTAGTCATATTTTAATTGAAATCGGTATGTTTGTGTATGAATGGCAAAACAGTGGAATCTAACGGAGCAATGCAGTTGTCACCGAGAGTGGCACTCTCCTTAGACAGCAGTCAATACCCACCAGTGCCATGGAGCCGGAGATGGGAAGCACTGAAATCATCTTACATACGTTACTAGATTGAAGCAATATCGTGCATGTGCGAGTGTGTGTGCGCGTGTGCGTGTGTATTATTAGTTTTGCCAAAACTGCTGACCTGGGCAGCCTGTGTTGTTTCGAAAATTGCTTAATTTTTTTGCTTACTTTTTCGTGTATACACTGCTGTTGTGTAAAGTTGTTATTATTACGTTTCATATCACACTTAGCAAAAAGCATCTTGTTGAAGGGCTTCATTCCATAATACGTAAAATAGAGCCATTTGTTCGTGTTTTTTCGTATTCCGTAATGTCAGAAAAATACATATTTAGTATATGCTAAAGCAACACAAACTTGCATGTAACAGAAAAATCACATGAAAATCAGAAAATTGGAGACTGAGTAATTTGTATGTCAGTGATGAGCTATGATGTTTGTCGGAGGTAAAGAGGGAAGAACTGTATTGTGCTGTGTTTTGCACAGCAGTTGTGCAAGCAAGGACCGGTCACATATTATGTTCATTAGTTTATCTTTAGGCTTTATTTTTTGTGTTATTGCCTAGCCTAGGTTGTGTTTTGCATGTATTTTTGTTATTTTTGCACAAAAAAATTGGCATATCCACTAAATTTCTCGGAATGTTCTGGATCAATCTTCACCAGTTTTTCAGAGTTGGTGTATACGTGAGTGGGGATGACTGATGTGATGTCATTTTCCAGTTGTCCAAGGGACATTGCTACAAGAACCAATTAATTTTGGGAGCAAATATGGAATGCTGACAGTTACTGCCTGCATTCTATGCACTGGCATTCCACGAGGAAATGAAATTTCACAATCTCGATGAATGCATTTACAGCGGCGATGATCTAGCTACATCATGCAAAAATTGGATTAACTTTAGTCCAGTAACCCCCAGATATTATGAGGGTAGAGCGTGCAAGTTTTGCTGCGAATCGGCCACATTTGGCTGACCCCACATGCATTTGGCACACTGGCATTTCGAAATAGATTGCAGGATCGCAGTTTTGATATCAGTACATTAAATGACAATGATTCCTATATATTATACAGAAAGTTTGCAACATGTGGTTCCGTAACCCGTGAGTTTATAATGTTAGAATTTGTACAGTAGTTGTTGATTATCACTGCGATTAGTCTATCCACGATCGCTAAGAGGCAGCACTGCTAGGCACTGTGTCAGCCACTGCTGGACTTTATTTCAGTATTATTTGATGGGGGTGACACTGCTATGCTGGGGAGAGGGGTAGCTACAAGTTAAGCTTTGCCACTTATTTTTAGTTTTGGCAATGCACCAATGTTTAGCAGTTTGTTGCAGGCCACCTGGTGTCACCTGCTTTAAGGATTTGTTGCTAATTAAATTGCTGTGAACATTTTATACTCGCATTTTAGTGTACTGACAATAATAAGTGCTAACATTGGTAATGCAACATAGGTAGGAGTGCCACAAAGAGTATTAGAAATGTCAGAGAATTATGTTTAGTTAAATTTATTGCAATAGTCTGTTTTAAGAGAAAAATATTGTGTGTGCAGTATTTAATTTTTGCAGATTTTATGAATTTACCAAGCCACTGCCAGTATTGTGTTAAAACTTAAAAGCAACTAAGTGTTGAAAATGGAAAGTTAAGGTTTAACTGCTGTACAGTTTTCTGTCCTTTGTATTCTTACCAGATTTTTAGAATTTACATTGAGATAGTTGGAAAATTATGTTTGCATTTTTGTGTGTTCAGAGTTGCAGATTTGGGTAATTTGCATAGTGGTTCTTGCTAACATTTTCTGCAGTGAAAATAATGTTGCATGAACTGAATATTAGTTGAGCCCACTCGGCAAACTTGCCGACTGGGCTATATATGTTGCTTACATTAATTTCTTTATTTTTTAGTGATCTGTCAGAGAACAATTATCTGAGGATCTACTGGACCGATTTTCGAGATTTTTTTCACCAAATGATAGGCATTTGGAAGTAGATGATCGATATGGACCATTTTTTTCTGATTCGTCAAGGGACATTGCTATGGCAACCAATTTTAGGCAAAATTTGGGTATATGGTTTCATTCGGCAGAGCAGCGTTCCAAAATACATTAAAATATTGCCATTCCAATTCAAAAATGTTTAATGGCAGTATTTTATCTACATCCTGTGTGAGCTTGATGAAAATTGATCGCGTTACCCCAGAGATTATGAGGGTAACAAGTGCATCTTTTTGGATGAGACGGCAAAAATTGGCCTATCTCACTATAATTAGTTTCTTCAAATAGGCAGTGATGACGAAACTGATTGATGAATTCACTGTTCCAGAGTCTAGCTGTTAAAGCTGAAGTGTTATACGTACAATCACCGTACACCGTGTGCAGTAGTGTACAATACTTTATCTTGTACATTTTTCACAGTTTTGCAAAAAGCGACACCAGTATGACCTTAATGTGTCAGTGTTACTGGTGAAGTTGCTCCTGGAAAACTGTAAAAAGTTTGTTAAAAGTTTAACCAATTTATTTAAGTTTATAGTTGAACCTTTTTAAAGGTAGTTGGAAAAATAGTTTAATTAAATGCATAACTATTTTTTAGTTAGAAAATAGTTTTAGTTTAACTTAAAATTTTTAGTTAGTTGCCCATCACTGGTCTTTATGCCCCGACAGTTAAACGATCATCTGGCAATGATTCGCTGATGTCCATGCATCTTTCTGATCCGGTTTGAGTGGACACTCACTGATGCAGAAGTCCATCTATAAACTGCTGGTTCCTGTTGGATATCTTCCATTTCTTCAGCATCTGATGCGTTTGTTGCTCGTGATACTTCTTTTGCCCATTTCCACGCAGCTTCCGTCTTCTGCTGGATTTCTTGCATATCTTGGTTGTTCTCGTGCGTTGCCTTTTCCGTCGTCTTTACGTCGCTGTATGTGTAGATAATACATGCTGCGACGCGTCCGATGATTTTGACAACGTATTCGTAAAAAGATTTTGCGCTCTTGAACAGATCGAAGTCCACCTGCATTTCGTTGACTCTTTGGGTTGCATCAGTGACGACACGGAATAAGTATGATTCACAGAGTTCTTTATCTCTGTTGCGCTGTTCTTTCGTTCTGCCTGCAGGACAAAGTACATCGATGTCGAAATCACACGCTTCACTCGGTCGACGGCCGACTCCCATCGCTCCAAATTCTACCGTTTTGCGAGGAGAACCGTGGCTGAAAATGCAACGCATTCCGTAAAACAAATTCGACAGATATTTGAGACTTTGTGAAATTTTGCACTTCACATTCTTTGGTTCACCGTGTAGCCATATTTGCCAGTGATACATGTTGGCGTAGTCGGTGATGAGATACTCGAGAAAATCTTCAGTTACTGTAATCACTTCTGTTTGTGGAGACTCTGTGCCTTTGCCTGATCCTATTGATCGTGGCAGTGTACTATCCAGGGATTTTGTGATTTCTGCTATGGATGATTCTGGAGTCGAAATATTGTCGGTAATCCTAGAATTCCTTGTCATGGATGCCACAGACGGTCGCTCGTCTACTTCTTGTTTTCTTGTGCTTTCAAGATCCTGTTCTCTCTCTGTCTTCCGCTTCTTAGCCCGACGTTCTTGCTTCGTTGTTGTAGATTTTTCGTGAGTTTTTCTATGCCATTCTTTGTGACGTGCTGCTTCCATAGAGAGAACAATATCACGGAATATTTGCTGTATGCAACTGAATGTCGGGCACTGCAGTTTTCCTGCAGTTTCTTGCTTTCTAGCATCCGTCATTTCTTGGATCAATCCAACAGCAATCTGCGATGTTGGATTGATCATCAGATGCTGGAACACTTTCTTCGGAAAACACTGCAACCTTTCTAGCACGTGTTTGCTGTGCGCTACCGAATGGTCAACTCTCGTGTGCAGTGCTGGTATCAAAGCAGTCCAGAAACTAATTTCGGATTCGTGCACTTCATCAGGCCAAAACTGGGACTGATGCACGCGATTATTCGTCCATTTTTTGAACTCTGCGATCCAAAACTTTTCGTCGGCTGTGCTGACTTTACTAGTTGGAAAGAGGACGTCAAGGCAACGTCTGATGGCGTCTTGAACACACGCTTCAAAAGCTGTTGCGCATGCGACGATGCCGAGGCTCGGTAGCAGTTGTATTCCTTTGTTGGCAGATTCCGTCCATCGTCGTGCATTGTCACCTGCAGACGATGTGAGCCCACCGTGCTGTTGCATTGTGTCGTACAACACACTGTTCGACGTGTTCTGGTTTAATTTCTGCAGCGTCGTAAGCAGCCCGTCTTTCGGATTGGCCATATCTACAATACTGTCGTATACTTCGGTGTCCTGTGTGAATTTGTTGTGAGCGTCGGCAACTTTCTGGAGCAGCTCGGACTTCGGTGGAAAACCGGAGTACTTTCCGTGTGTGTCCTCGTACCTGCGCCTGATTGCCCACACGATGCAGCTGGGAAGTGCAACGTGTTTTAGCCTCGATGGATCATCTTGTGGATACCATTTTCTTCTGTGAAAGAAAGTGACAGCTTTTTCGTAGCAGCTTCGACGCAGTTCCGCGTTAACAACGTCCTCAGTAGGCCTATCGGTCGGTTTTCTTTCTTCGTAGTTTTCGAGAAATTTCACAAAAGCTTTGTCTGTACTTCTGCAGGATGCCATGCCACAGCAAACGTCTTCGTCTGTTTTCGGCGACTTGCAGCACGAGCCACACTTGCACCAGGACGGTCGTGCTACATGTCGCCAAGGCAGTCTTCTTGCTGGCACCTCCAAGAATTCTGCATTATGCAAACAACAAGAGTAGGGTCTGAGGACCGGTTGTAGACTGGAAGTAGAAGTATGGCCGTTACGATACTAACAAGAACTAATGCTCCACCTAAAAATTGTTTACACACATCTGCTAAAATTATGCTGTTAAATGAACTGGAAATATATTCCATGACACACAATATTGACGTCCAATAATACTCATAACCACGGTTAGAGAGTGATCTCAGTTTTATCCGGTCTCCTCCATTGGAATATAGACTTCTGTCTTAACTTATAAGTTCATAGTCACATTTACAGCGATGTAGGAAACTTCCATGTGATGAGTTTCATTAGCCAACATTTTACACTGTACCATTCACATTTAAACGGAATTTTCATTCAGTTTCCTGTACATTACTAACATTTGCAAATTAGAACATTTTGTCGAATTTGCAATGCAAGAGCTTGGCCACTACAATTATGCCTAAGCTTAGGCCTATATTTAGTCCTTTGCATTACACTACGATGAAAAACAAAACACATGCGCTGGGTTTTACATTTAAATCTGGTGATTGACAGATTTAAATGTTACAGTGCACTGTGCTGGTGTTTTGTGATTATAATCGAGCAATTATTTTGGTTTTTGCTGTTTTAGAGCTATAACTCAGTAGTCGATCTTACACGTGGTTGTAAACTGGGAAGTTTTTACCATAAATAAAATAAACATCATAAAAATTGTGCAACTGACCTGTGTGTATTTCCAGCCACGCTTGTAATCCTCGATGGGAATAAACTGGGTTGCAGCTGATGAGTGTGCCACGTGCTTCGCGCAGCGCTTCATACAGCTGGTCAAACCTGGCCTTCTCATCTTCACTGCTCCAGTTCTGCACGGTGTAGTGGTAGTGACGCGGGTCCTGCTGACTGGCGATCAACTGGGATGGTGTTCTAGCACACGTCTGGTCGTGTGACCACAGCTTGCCGCCGAACTGATTCAGCAGCTGGCAGAAGGCCTGAGTGACAGCGCCGGTCGAGTCAACTGCAGTGAAGTGACCGTCCGGTTCACGTGTGATTTCCTGGAATGGAAACTGTCTGAACGTCCCCGTCCACTCCACCATCGCTAGCTATACACGCATTATTTCTTTTAATTTTTAAGTTCAGACAGGTGATTATGTTCGTTGACAAATAAAACTGTTGGTGTGTACGACAAAACCGATTATTTAAACTAAGGCTAACCATGTATGCAAAAACAGTACTGTTATGGCAAGCATAACGAATTTAATGAGTACAAAAGACTACAAGTGGCTCTGCTATGGCAGAGGGACCGTGCGACGCGCTTGTCAGTAGAAATTCTGCAACTACATAATATCCCTATCGTATGGCATTATTTACGTGATCCTACGTTTAGCCGTTTTTACACAATACCAGAGTGTGACAGACACACACACAGAAACGGACGGACAGATACACGACGACGGCATGTACTGCGTT
>Ga0209782_1000752_pt1 | contig 15197 bp, 10 predicted proteins | sample WorMetmaBAHAMAS1_FD_187390 | JGI IMG/M metagenome (GOLD analysis project Ga0209782, IMG submission 187390) | Marine gutless worms symbiont microbial communities from Max Planck institute for Marine Microbiology, Germany - Inanidrilus... | ecosystem: Host-associated > Annelida > Digestive system...
CATTACTCATCTATAAGTTGCTCGGAGATTGTATGGTGTTACCTGCCACCTGTATTATGTAATTTACAAGTAGAATGAGTCATACCTCCATACCTGGCCTTTACTTTCCAGCTGCAGAGTGCATCTCACTGTGGGTCGGAGGCTGAGTTTGGTTAAAACAGTATACCTTTCCATTATTAACCAGGCTTGGTTATTGAGCTGCAGTAATTTACATGGGTTGCTATGATTGGTTAGATGGCCAGTAAATTGATTGTTACGTAAAATTCTGCCATTTTGTCGTGTTCTCTTTTTCACTAATCAGTAATTTTGTTGCTGCATTATTACAAGATGAAGTATTTAGAATATTTACGTACATATGTTCAGGTTCAAGACTGTAAACGACATTTGAAGAGTGAATGTGTAACTTGTTAAATATTTATCATGTTACAAAACTGTTGATCGGTAACATATTATGTCTGTTGTACTGTAGCTCTTGTTTCGCCCGAAGAAGTATGCCAGCGACACACATCACAGACTGAGTTGGCAGGTCAGTGTCGACAATTATTTGAATATATTAGTTATGTGCAGTTATAGTACTGACGCATTTAATGGGGAAGGAGTTTAGTACAACTGTTTTGTTGTAGTTATATTGATTGTGCTTTTTTTGTGCTGAACCATTTGGATTTTGTACATGAAGGTAATGACATGAATACAAATACATGTGTAAGCTATATATGCTGCTTTCACTGTTACTTATACTCGTATTAATATATAGTACATCCCATTCTTTAAAAAAGTACCTCACTGTTATTTTTGTAATCAAAAATGTATTGGCTAAATTTGTAGATGAACTCTGTCATCTGAGGTTGAAGATATCGACATACGAAGGTTAGCATAATGATGCATACTGAAATTGTTGATACGTTACGAAAAAATTGCTGGGTTTTAGTATTTCAGTTACACCAATAAATGTTATTTTAGTTATTTTATTTTTGAAGGTTAATTGAATGTTTTCGTTTTTGATTAAATACGCAATTTTGCATAGTGGTTTATTGCTGTTATTGCAGACCAGTTGAGTTCTTATATGTCTCAACTTGAAGAGAAATGTGTGCTGGTTAATACACTGAGAGGTGCGTTTTTTTGCTCGTCTTGCTGCTCTGTACTTTGCTGTAGATATATCAGTGTTTACCACATCCTTTAAAAAAGACACACCTACAGCAGCACATTAAATACATCTGGCTATCCATAGTTTTAACTGCATGTGACATTTTTGTTTCCAATGATTATTCTTGTACAGTGTTGTTATTTCCATTCTTTACTCTATAATCGTAAGTCGTGGTTGCATCAGTTGTGGCTAATGGTTAATGTGTTGAACTGTTTCATGTGGGTGACTAAGCCTAGATTCTTGCTGAGGAGTAACTGGTGGAATCTTGCAGAAATTGCACCATTGTCTCAAAGACTTAACTTTGGCATGAATGCTTGAATGCCACTTTCAGCTTTTACACAGTTGTTCTTGATTATCGTGATGATGTACACTTGTATTCGGCGTCACTAATCGTTATTATTAATTGTTGCCTACTGAAATGCATTTCGCCCTGCTACACTCCGACTGGAAGATGCATCAAGTGCGCCCCCCCAATGAGTCGATTTGAGTGGTTTGAGTGTACTCTGCAGGACGTAGCAGTGAAAACAGGTGGCACCACTGTGTCACCATGTTCTTAAACATGAGACAGACGCACAACAGCCAGACTGAGGCATTTATTCTTTCTGCTATGGACACAGCTGGTGCAACAAACTACCATTACTTTTGCTAGTGAAGTTACTAGTGCAGAAATCTCAACTACAAGTATAACATCTTGAAACTACCTGTATAAACTGGTTGAAGTCTGAAAGCCTGTTATCAGCATCTTTATATTTACTGAATATAAAGAAAAACTTTTTGTATCTGTAGACGAAATCTGCAATGCGAAAACCGATAAAGCAGCACTTACAGATAAGATTGATGCTTTAGAAGGTATGTTTGTCGCATGATTTATTTTGTTTTTAGTTTATATGGTATTCAAATGGCCAGTTTTACCAACGAAGGTCAAATGGCCAGTCAACTGAACTCGGGTTATTTTTAGCCGACACTTAAATCGGATTTGCGTTTCACCAACACTGCCCAACTCTAGCTAGCTGACTGTGCAGCTAACCTACTTTCTGACGCTGCTATTGGCTGAGAGCTGCTGTTGTCATTGATGATGACGTCGGTAGTGTAGAAGTTGTGAATTTTATTTCCTTTCTTATCGGGTTACAAGGTTGTTTTTGATATTTTGTAACGATAATTAAGTTATTGATTAATTTTTTAATGTTTAGTGAGCGTCAGCTTATCGTGTAGCTCGCTAATCACTTTCGTCAGCCATTTTTCTTTGTAACCCGTTATTTTTACCGGCGAGTGTTCCTCGGTTAAACCTGACTGAGGCTTAACCCAAGAATCCCCATCTAGCGTTGGTAAACAGATTTGTCGCTGAAGGGAGGTTATGTGCGGAGATAAACTATGGTTACAGTTAACCCACTTTGGTGAAACCGGCCCTAAGTTGTTGCTAAACATTATGGTTTACGTATGAACTTGTGGACACCTTTCCAGCTTACTATCTATGTCATTATAGTGTGTGATTTAGAATAAAATTATTAATTGATGAAATATTTGAGTTAACAAAAATATATACATTGAGTTTTTGAATCGTGTTATACTGAGATGAAACAACATACCGAGCATGTGAGACAAAGCAGAATTCTACCTGTCATTCTGCTTTCATGTTTCACTATGTTAACTTGCTGCAAGAAATGTGATGTTATTGATATCTGTTCAGTTTGGCATGACAAACGTGCATATTGTTGCAGAAGCGCTCCACAATTCGGAGTTGGAAAATTCTTGTCAGTCTGCTAAGATACTGACCCTGGAAGGTATTTGTTTCGGATACTTGTTGTCCGTTTCAATTCGTACATGTTAGTGTAGAGTACATCGTATGTCTTTGTCGCGTGGCAGTAAACTTTGCCAATAGTTGCCACTGGTTGTTACATATCGAACCATTGTGGGAAACGGCATTAAGAACACTGGGCCAAAGTTGCTGTAATGCTGCTTGAAATATTCGACCAACTCCAAGCCATCAAATAAAGAGTACATGTACCATTGTGGTTGATGTATTAATAATTCTGTCATGCTGAACTTCTGCCGGTGTGCTGAGTGTGTTATTGTTTCTCTTTTGTTAATAGTGAAAATTCTATTTTCAGCACAAGATATGATGTTTTATATTTTGCATTATGTTGTTTTTCTGTAATGGCAGGGCAAATAAAAACACTTCGGGATGAACTTACTGCAGAGCGGCCACAGTTGGTGTGCGAATCGACTGTTGTGCAGAATAGCAATGCTGTTGACATTCCGACCACACTGGGCCTGGATTCTTTACCAAGTCACGGTGGGACTAGCATAAGTTTATGTACTATGGTGGTTGTACTAGCCTTCTTGTAAATTCGGTATTAGCATAGTTGTTATATTTAATCAACTGATTAATTGTTAAAAATTTTAACAGCTAAACAGTTAAATTGTTTTAACGGTGAAGTGTAAATTCTGTTTAATCATATTTCAGGCTGTTTAAGTGCATCTGGCTTTAAATCAGTTCTTAATATCAGAACTTTCAGTAAAATGAGTTCACTTAAACAGCATGTTCTTGGTTTATTTTGGAGTGAAGAGATGTTGTCTGCTGATAGATTGTCATTTGTAAAACGAAATATTATACTTGCAGATGAAATTATGCAGCTGAAAAAAGAATGTGCAGAGCTACGCCAGAGGGTCCATGATGTCGAAATACAGATGCAAATGTAATATTTTTATTTGTTGTCTGCATAATACTTGATTTTAAAAATATATTTTTGTTACTTGAATCAGCTGTTACTTGATTTCTGAGATGGTAATATTCTAAAGTTAGTGTATTTGTCGTATATATTTAAACCAATTCATATCAGTAATGTATTTTTGTGTGTAGGTAGCATATACTGAGTATTCATAAATAGACTAGTGCTTTCACACAATGCATATGAAACATTTATATGTACATTTCAGTTTAACACTTAAGAGTCAAATTTTAGATGTAGTAACAGGACAACAGCATTCATTATTATATTCTTATTCAGTTGTCATTTTGTGCACAATGCACTTGTGAATTGTCTTTAGCACACGACAAGAAAATGAAGATCTGAAATTGGAATATCAGCTTCTTCAGGAATCTTACTTGGAACTGGAACGAATCAGAGACAGCCTTCAAGAAAAGAACTTGCATTATACAAATGTCACTGATGTTGAACAAGAACTTGAATTATCAAAGTCTCAGGCTAGTTGTAATTACTTGCCTGTTCTAGTGTCAGTTATATATGATGTAGTTAATTACAACTGTTAACTTTCAAAAATATTTTCCTGGGTAATAACTGTCATTAACTAAAACTAAAATGATCCCTATAACAAAAGTTTTAGTTATCAAGGTTTACAAACTTTATGTTTTTTGGATATGTTCAGAACCAAAAAACTGTAACTGAATAATGACTAAAGTGAGTTGAAAAAACACATAAATAATAACTAGAATGATTGCTTTTAGCTAACCTAACAAAATTAAATGCAGATGCTTGATCTAAAAACTAACTAAAACAAAATAACTAAAATGATATTTTCATAACTAGAGTATCATTGATTTCACTGACCATTTTGGCAGTTGCTGAGTGGAATTTGGAAAGACATGGAATGATAATACAGTTACTGTGGTTGTGCTGATAACAGGTGTCAACTTTGGAGAATGAGATGAGTGAACAGCAAGCAAGACATCAGGACGAGTTGTCGACTCTGAGGGTTGAGTTAGACAGTACTGTCGAGGAATACTCAACACTATCCTACAATTCCAGAGTTGTATGTGTTTTTGATTCCATGTTTTAATTTGTTATGTGCGCGAAACGCTGGTTTAGCCAACTGTGGTAAAAGTTAGGCTTATCCTGTTGGTTGTATGTGTTTATGTCTATAATGTCAAATGCCTAAATGGAACAAGCTGGTTTTTGGTACAAGGGCTATGACAGACGACAGCTACTTTGCATTAGGTGGGGTCCGCATCCACCGATGGAAATGGAGACCCTTCCAGAGGTAGAATTTCTACGTAGAAAATTCTTGGCTGGCTTGCTGTGATTATTTGTTTACATTTTAAAACTCATTTTGAAAAGCCTGTTGTGCCTTTAATGCTTTTACACTGTTGGTTGGGCAGCAGGAAGAGCATGCGGCCTGTAAAAAGACTGTGTGGTTGGGTGATGGGATGGCTATCTGTCTGGAGTGAGGTACAGACTTGTGTATGGCCCAGCTGATGCCACTGCCACCCACTGTCTGTTGCTTCAGTAAAGTCCGTATTAGTTTACCTTTCTGATACTGGCTCACCCAGGTAGTCTCGGACAATGGGCCGTAAAAAAACACCTGCTAATTTAGGATTACAGACTGAGATCATATGCAAAAATAACTAACTCACTTAAACCTTAACTCAATCAATCAATCCACATATTGGCTTAGGAGATGAACTGTGCTTCAGTCCTCTTTGAAATATGGATAATTTCAATTTTTTTAAGTTAATGAAAATGAGCTCAGCAGTACAGTTGTTTGGTGTATGTTGTGTGTTGCAGTGATGGATTACAGGTTTGTGAATTGGCCTCGGCAGCAGCGGGAAAGCCAGCTGCTGGCCTGGCCTCCTTGAAAAATTTGGCCTCCCCAGTCATAGTGATGATACCAAAAAATGACAGCATAGAATTCGTTGTGTGATGTACTGTAATGCTAACTCCAAACACACAGTTGCCAGTTAAAACACACATTACTGACAGCTGATGTGGCAGCATTGTGCAGTTTGTCAGGGACAGCCAGTTCTGGTGATCTCACTGCTGTAGGACAGTATTATAAAATACTTCTTTAAAAATCGTATAGGGTATTCCTGTAGTGAATTTTTAATATCTCCTATTTTTAGTATCTCGTATAGGACATTTTTGACTATTGACTAGGATGTGCTAATTCAGTGGCTGATTTTATAGCACCGTTTATGAAAAAGTTTGGCTTAAAATGCAACTAATGTACTTGGTATAGCCTGAGTCTGTCCTGACCCACCGAAGGAGCTAACAACATGGACAGAATCTGCATTACAGAAAGTGGTAATAAAAATGTATGGGCATCTTGTGCACGTGGGTGCACATGTGCATGTGTGTGAAATTTTTTAAAAATTTGCAAATCTTTTATGGCTAGGATCCGCATTTTGATTTCCCTTCAGTGATTTGTTCCTGTTGGTTGGGTAAGATGAAGGGCATTGAAGTCATCGCAAATTTTGGGCTGTGAATTGCACCAAAATGCATTCGGCAGCCGCGTTCGACCGGGCCCACTGGGCGAGCTATAGCGCTCCCTCAGGTACTCTAGCCCCCATGTCATCTGCAGTTGTTTTGATGTTGTGTATATAATAAGTCAAAAAGTTGTTGTCCGAAGTTAACATTATTATATTGATTTGTAGCCTAAAACTGTAACAGTAAAACAAAGAAAACATTTATCAGCAGTGCAATGCATTTATGCCTTGTTACTTCTCAAAAGCCCATATCTGATAGGGGCATTTTTTCCCGTAATGCTGTCGGGAAAGCTAGCAGGTGAAGAGCACAATCTTTGTGTGTAATATACATGGGTTCCCCATCTTTTCATGTGGCCTCTCCATCTATACATTCGTGGCACTGGCACTGTCGGTGATAGTACCGTATGACATTGTCATGTTGTAGGTGTCGTACTGTGCAACAGTTCCACTTGCGCTGCTGTTGCTCGTCATCGCGATTGCATTTCATCCACTTCTGTCTGTTCTTACAGTAACGTCTTCACCGACATAGTAGCGCTTGAATGCTGCACTAGGCTGTAACAGTGATTTTGTGCTGCCAGTTACTGCAAAACCATTTCGCTTGGCTGTTCCCGAATGCATTATCTTCTACCTAAAATTATTTTGGGTCCTGTTACTTGGACTTGGGATTATTGAGAATCCCATGAATGGCAGGGACACAGTGTAACACCCTTCAGAGAACTCTGTTCTGGCAACTGTCACCTTTCTCCAATCTGGTAGTTGCCTTCAGCAAGGTTATGCAGCAATGCTCTAGTAGAATTCTTCAGTTCTTAACTGGGGGTGCCACCACCGCTGCCATTGTGTCAACAACCATTTGCCAGATGAACCTAGGGCGGCCAGTTACTCTTTTTTTTATTCACTTAATTGGGCCCATTCCATGGGGCCATAGCGGTCCCCTCTGTCACGCGTTGTCGTTGTCGTCGTGGACATCGATGCGCAGGCGGCGCACAACAGTACCGCTAGCGACATCTGCTGAATGGGCGTGAGGCGGCTCGTTGTGGCGGATGGGCCCAACATTTTTCAAATGCTTCTTGTTCTATAAGGAAACGTTTTGGGACAAGTGGCATTGGCATTTTACTCCCAGATACCATTTCTGTCGTCTAACAGTTAGTTGCTTAATGCCATATTGAGTACTGTATTGATAATTGTGCCCTTTTGATTTCACCATTTCATTTACAGTTTTTCACCAAACTTGTATAATAAATGGCACACAAATACAGTACTGCCGGTTTTGCAGTATATGGCATGACTGGTCAGCAGTTGGTAGTCATTTGTAATTGTTGAATTCCAACTTCTACCGAGTGCTGCTATCTGGTTGTTCTTTGTTGCTAACATTCTCGAACTTTGTCAATAAATTTTTCACTACCCAGATTTACTCTGACCAATTGTGGTTACTGACCATTTGTGCAGTAACAGTATTGTTATATGCATCGTTGAGTTTCAGAACTGATAGTGGTAGTGTGCTTATTGTAACATAATTCCAAACTGTCATTAGACAAACTTCAGAATGGGTTATTTTGACTGACTGCATGCAGATGTCAGGGCCTCTCTGATAAAAATGCAAGCATTATTCAGGGTTTCCCAAACATCAAAAATGAAATAGCCTGTCCACTCCCTGAGACCTGACTACACAACAAATCATGGATGATCATTTCAAATACAGTGGGATATATTTCAGGTTGTGACACTTGTGAGGGTATGAAGTCTAGGAGAGAGCACAAACATGATGAAAGATGTTTGTAAAATTTGTACTTGGTGAAAATGGAATGTCATTTTTCCCTGATCATCAACAAAATTTCCTTTCACTGACGTTATCAGTTCACTGACTTTCCAAAAAGTGTGAACCATGAATGTATTGTTAAGGTGTGAGTATTCTGTGAGTGTCATGTAGTTGCTGATGTGTCTGTATATATGAGATTAATCAAAGGGTACGCAGTTAGTAACAGCAAAACAATAATACAGTATCTGCAAGGGTCATTCCATAAATAAGTTAAAAAATGGCATCATTCTGTCAATTTTTGAAATATGAAAAATTTGAAATATACACTTTGTAGGCAATTTTACATGTGATATATGCTGAAATTTTTATGAAGTTTGCTTTATTATCATGACGTCATAATTTAGTGAGTCAATGCAGCAAGCATATTTTTGCATCTTGTCAAATATAAGACCCAGATGCTACAAGCTTCCAGAAAAAAATGAACAAACTCAATAAGCAAACCCATTTAAGGTTTAATTTTTCAAAGTATCAAAAATTCGAATTCATCTAAACATTTCATCCCCAGTGGTCATTGCAGTGGAGTCGTTGAAAAAACAGGTCCAGTTAATAACAATTTTTTGACCCCGAACAAATGTCTTACAACAAACGTGTATTCCTGTTCTCATAAAACATCTGTTACCATATGGTGGATGTATCTCAGAGTGAATGGCATTTTGCTACGTTCTCTGCTCATAGAAAACACTTGTTTCTTATGGGATTTTTTTATTGTAAATGCCAATGCATTTTATGTTTATAAATGATGTCATTGTCATAAAACTTAGATGACACTCAGGATTAAATCCCCTACAAAATGTATATTTTGGATTTAACAGAATGGCAAAATTTTTAATAAAACGACCCTAGTATTAAAAAATCCAAGGATACTGAAACGCTGATAAGTAATACTGTTATACAGCAACTGCTAGGCAATTCATTTTACAAATTTGTTTTATAGAATTCTCCAAAGTTCACCGTTCTTTTTTGTTTGGAGATGACTGAAGAAATTCTAACAAGTACTACTACATTCTGATGTCGTCTGAACCGCGACTCTGACAAAGTTTGTTCGGTGTCCTTGTAGTCGTTTTTGACTTTATGCCACCTTAATCTTTTCGTTTATAATAATAATAATAATAATAATACAAGTTTTGTTTAGCCGGCTTTCTTTTAGCTTTCTTTTATTTCTCCAGGTTATTGTCATCACTCCAGAAATACCAGATGGCATTCCTGTCACTCAACTGACAAGTGTTGAAAGCACTGACTAGAACTCCGAGCACTGACTTCAACTATAGAAATCTCACTTTTTTACCACACAAACCGACTCGTGAGAGATGCTACACCTCTTATGCTGGCTCCTGCATGAACTTTACTAGATCAGTGACAATTTAGTAATGTAATTATAATGCTGTACATATTGGTTAAGTTTTTTCTGCTGTTACATGCAACATTGTTATGTGTGTAGCTGGTTTTGTAATTATAATGTATGTATTTCTGACACTTAGGCACGATATGCATTTTTGATGTTTACAATTTCTTCTAATGGACTGACGTGCTGACTGCAGTACAATTATTGTATGTTTCCGCAGACCTCAGAGTTAAATGTGGTAAATAAGTAACGTCAATCAATAATTTCTATGGTATGTATATCTTGTGATGGATTACATGTTCGTTATGCAGTGTTAATTGCTTCGGGTAAACTACTGTTTAATTTTACATCTTGTCTCTGGCAGAATATTTAGAAACAATATATACAAGCAAAGCAAAACTGACAGATTTGAGCAGATGTTTTTGCAGTATGTCACAATATATCCAGGTAACATTGGAATCTGTGAAAAGTAGACAGCACACTATAACTGGTGGTGTTAATAATTCACAGCATTATTTAACAGATAGAAAATGAAAGTGACATCCTCATCACTTAATTTTTACATGCTATATGCTCTTCCTGATGCCCAATAAACAGTGCCAAAACACTGAAGGCAATAATCTAATACATAACCATGTCAGAATTAATTAATCCAAAGATGATATTGTAAAACCCTTTGTTTGCATGCCCTCTAATGTCATGGTTTTGTGTAGCTCATGAAAGAAACTATTTCTTAGACATATATGAATGCATTTTGATAGTTTTTTTTACAGAAATGTTACTGACAAAATAAGCAATAAAAAGCTGCTTTATTTTCCCACCTCACCTAACTAGTGTTTATACACTACCTGGCAAAAAAGGAAACCCAGAAATTATACGTCTGGTCACTTAAGTGCCGCATGCTGTTTTGCTAACAGACACACAAAACGTTAAAATATCACCTCGTTACAGTTAAGCCATCCTTTACTGTCAACTGTATGTACCAGACAAGAACAAAGGTCAGGCACCCTAGCTGGATTTAAGGGGGGCCTAGTTCAAAGGGAAGGAAATGGGGGAAGGGAAAGGAGGGGGATAGGGAGGAAATGAAAGAGGACAGGGGAGGGATGGAAAGGGAGGAAAGTTAAGTAACGAACCCCCTGTCCGAATCCTCGATCCGCACTGAATAGAAAGCCACAAAATCGTCTGATGACTGTACAGGTGTAAAGCAGTTATTACCAAACGTAGCAGTGCTCGAATCTAATGATAAACTGTTACATTCATCACTATCAACGTCCAAGCAGAGCACAAGTTTTTAAAGTTGTCTACCACTACTAGTATATGTACCTTATAGAACATTTTCTCACTGACAAGGGAATTCGCCAAAATAAAAGGTGACAAAATAATTTTGCATGTGAAATCTCCCAACTTTTACTGCAGCCAAATTAAAGGGTTTTTACAGCACTGAATTATACTAGTAGTGTTGTCAAAAACGACCTACCACCAAATGTGCCAGTTATCTGCACTGCATGATGAAACTTAATCAGATGTCGTGATTAGTTACTGAGAAATTTCAACAGGAACATACAGCAGCACAAAAAAGCTTTAAAATTCATATGCACAGACACACACACACATACTTTAAATACCAGTGGGCAATTTGCAGAAATCCTGTGGATACAAATTTCCAATCAATTTAACTAGTGTCACTTGCAGCCGCCAATTTCAACATTATCAAAACTAAAAGGTAAAGTTTTCCCATACTCGTTCCCGAGCGTTTGGCCCTGAACTGATCCTGGTGTTCGGGCAGTCAGACCCCAGGTGACATTCAGTGTATCATGCCATAGGCCCGGTAATAGGCTGCCATTACTTTCTGCTAGGTCTGCGGTTACCTCCGTAGCTTTCACCAGATGGCACGAGCTTGCTACTCATTTATTGACCCAGAACTAAGACATTATAACTCCTACATTGACACAGTTTATGAAGCTGACAGTTTGCAATGTTCATGATTGTTTTGCACATGATCACCAGTTTCTTGTCAGTGGGTGTTTCGGTACATAGCCACCATGTTTAAACATGTACTCTGCAATCTGTCGTACTTGCTCATCGCCGTTGCAGAATTTTGCTATAAACACATACAACAAATAGTTAATTCTTCACATAATGTTATAACTTACATTATAACTTATTCATACATATAATACATCTGTCTTACTTTCCTAAATGACCTAATGAGCAGTGACCAACCAAATTCACAATGATATATTTCTATACAGAATTTGTAAAAAATACTCAAAACTGTAAATATATGAATACAGCATGACCTTTGAATTCATGTGATTGTTGGTAACGGACTAGATCTAGAAAGCAGCTTAATTAGTTAAATATTAACACCCTGATAATAACGGCCAGAACAGCCAACACAATTTACATGAATTTTAAAAATTCTGTAAATTTTCTGTGGAATTGGGCATATTTTTATCAAAAGAAAAATTAACAAAAAATTGGTGATACTCTTATCTGAAACACAGTTGTAAAGTGTCAAAAGTCATAATTAAAACAAACCATTGGGGCAAGTGTTTCATTGAACTGCAGAGACGGTTTTATGTACGCATATTAAATTTGCATCAGACAGGTATGAGACAGAATAATAACAGGAAGTATGGATGTTCTGCTTCACCGGGTTTAAACACTCCTGAATTGTTGATAATTCCATACAGTACTGTAGTAGTTAAATACCGAATATTACAAAAACTGAAGCACAAGTTCAGTACCACTTAATTTGAATACCTGTTTCAAGCTCATCCAAATTCCGATCAATTCGAATGCCGGCATTTAAAGCAATTGTACTCGCAATAAGAACCTAAAGCACACGATTATCACAGTATTGCTCACCATCAACTGTCTGTACTGAGAACTTTTCTAATTTCTATGTTTCATAGTAATTTAGTGTATCTGCAAAGCAGATTAGTAAGGAAAAACTGTTATACATATCAATTGTCTGCAGTTTTATCCATTTTGGAGCCCAGTTTGAAGCCAGTTACAGTATAATTAGCTGTTTCAAATTGGCTGTATAAAAACCCATATCAGCGGCATGTCTGGAAAAACCCTTAGTTTCACCATTGTGACACCTCTTGGAAAAACCTGCATTTGCTAATATGCCAACAAAATCTAAACCAATTAAATTAATTAGCTGAATTAAGTAGAAATCAAACCCATATGCCAATGACCATCCTTGGGATGTAAGCATTCCATATGCCAAATTTGGTTGAGATCTGCTGAAAAATATCACTGTGCATAAAAAACACAGACACACAGACAGATTACGCTATTTCCAATAAGTAACTTTTCGACATAAAGCTACAATATGCGGGACCCAAAACTGCAAGCACTGTTGCTCAAATCCCTGGCAATGAGATGTATCAGTGAATGGGAATAGCAGTTTGGTTTCATGTTAAAGTGATTGTTAGTCGATCACACAAAATTAAGTGTAGATGTTGCTGGCAAGCATCGTATCTGCAACATAACGCATGCCATAGTAGTGTTGAAATCAACTGAAATCTACAGTGTGGCATTTGAGGAAGTTACAGAAACTGAAGTGAAATATCAACATTTGACAACAATAATAACAGTCACCTCATGATCACAATGCTGAAGTCCAATTGACTTGGACCGAGTAGCGCGTGCCACAACTGACGTTATTGCATACAAATCGATCGCAACATCGGCAAACCGCTTCAATGCCATCTGTTCTTCGACTAATTTCTGAATCATCACCACACGCCAACATTTAATATATTGTAATTATATGCACAAAGAGCCTATACTGCAATCACTTTCAGACCACGGAAGGGTAGTTTTCAGTGATAATCAACCTGATCCGATTTGAACACAAGGTGGACTACAAGTGAGGAACAACAGTCAGATATCACCAAAAATAAAAAAAAAATAAGAAGAAATCACCATAGAAGTTCATCAAATAGTATCAAACGTTTTTTGTATTGAGATTGCAGCCATCTTTAATCTTGGATTTCAAAAATTTAAATTTTAGTGGCTGAATGGGATGGAGAAGGCCAACGTGCATCATACCAAATTTCATCAAAAATCAGTCAGGCATTTACGCAGATACTGCATTTAATGGTTTTCAAAATGGCGGCTATCTGCCATCTTGGATCTTTTGACATTTGAATTTTTGAACAGATGTAAACAACGAAGGGCCAGTATGCATCAACGTGCACAGTTTAGTCAAAATCAGCCAAGCAGTTGTGCAGATATTGCAATAATTTCAAGTTGGCCACAGTCCGCTATCTCGGATTTTTAAAAATTTGAATTTTTCAATGAATGATACAGTTGGGAGTCCCATTATGCATAATTGTGCCAAATTTCATGGCGACTGGTAACACTGTTAGTGAGATGCAATTTATCATTTTATTTTTTCACGATGATAGCCATCTGTCATCCTGGATTTGTTAGATGCATTTTGGGACCAGCCACAAAGAGTACTTAGTGTCTTTAATACTGTGAAAAATTTGCTGGAATCGATGCGTAGTTTTGTTAATATGAAAGTTTGAATATTTTGGGTATTTGGCTTAAAAATGCCTATTCTTGCTCCCAAAATGGATATGACCTGACCCGATAAATGGGGAGCAGTATTAATACAACCCCCAAAGTAAAAAGTTAAGTAAAGTAACTGAGTGCAAAGTGGTGTGCAAAGGCACACCTCTGCACAGAAACATGTCACATGAAACATAGGTCATCAAAATTGGTCTATTCTGTGATCCCAAGAATAAAATAAAAGAAAAAGGTCTCTTTAAGAAACCAAAAACTGTATCGTGTGACATGTTAGCCAAGATCACACACAATGTTGCAGCGCAATCTGGATTTGTACGTATGGTCATACCCAAGACGTACCAGTAGTCATACTCAAAGTTCGGCAAAATCTGTTCAGGGGTTTCAGAGCCACACAGGGTTGAAATTTGCACCTTCCCATTACTATGGCTACTGCCTTTTACAGCAGATTTAGTACATTCACCATAAGCATAAAACTTTAAACAAAGAAAACAAAATTTTGCGTACCTAAGTTAAACAACACAACTAAATATACAACTGTGAAAAGCAATGTCTGACTGATGAAATCCATTTATAGCAAAATAACAAAAAAAATTCTTGCAACCCAAAGCACGCCATAATACGCATTCCTGTTACTTACATCGGCAAACAAGGATAGATATCTTTCTACCATGTACTGGAATCTGACAACTCGTAATTCCAGTTCCTCTGCACACAACTTACACACAGACATACAAAGTATACTGCTGTGCAATCAAACAATCACCACCAAATTGTGCAACCATGGAACCACTATGATCGCTAGATATCCCTCATTCCAGGTCATACTCGTCTTTCTTGTGCTCCAATCTCCAAAAATGGTGTGCTTTAGATGAAAGGTTACTAAAAACACTAATATAAGAAATCCCACTTCAAAAATGAAACCCAACTGTCAGTTGTCTGAGAAATTTGTGTCTCAATTTGAAGAAAATCACGTGCCATTTTAGTTCATGATTAACTGACAAAAGCCAAGCAATTAATCGATGGATGACGGACAAATGAAGTACATGATGAAAAATATAACTTTTCACTGATGAGTTTAAAAAACTTGCATAGAAACAGACAGACAAAAGGATGCATAGATGGTCCA
>Ga0209782_1000753_pt1 | contig 15186 bp, 4 predicted proteins | sample WorMetmaBAHAMAS1_FD_187390 | JGI IMG/M metagenome (GOLD analysis project Ga0209782, IMG submission 187390) | Marine gutless worms symbiont microbial communities from Max Planck institute for Marine Microbiology, Germany - Inanidrilus... | ecosystem: Host-associated > Annelida > Digestive system >...
AGTCAGATTGGTGATTAGATGGACCGTAGATAAGTTTCATAAGTTGTATGTTGTGCGCACCTTTATGTTTGATATAACATGTGTTTGCTTTTATAAAAGTGTTTTATGTATACTATAGTCCAGGATACAACAGTTTGGCGACGAGGATATGGCAACTGCAAGGTATTCTTTCGACGCATTCGATGCAAATGCGGAAACCTTCGACTCGTACTTAGAACGACTTCAGGCTTATTTTCAAGCAATGGATATTGGACAGTGTAACCCGGATGCAACGGCCGAAGTGCGTGCTGCCGCTGATAAAAAGAAAACTTCTCATCTTATTTCGTGTGTTGGAAGATTTACATATGGAATTTTACGAGATTTATGTTCGCCAAATAAGCCATCTGACAAGACATTTGATGAACTGTGTGTGTTACTTGCTAATCATTTCAAACCAAAGAAATTGGAAATTGCTGAGACTTATCGTTTTCATCAGTGTGTTCAGCAACAGGATGAAACTATTTCTATCTATAGTGCCCGTCTCAGACGTATGGCTGCTACCTGTAACTTTGGTGATAATCTTAACCGTGCACTTCGTGATCAGTTTGTTGCTGGTGTTCGCAGTGCTGATACACGCCGGAAGTTGCTTGGTAAGGATAATTCATTTGATGATGTTATGAAGATTGCTCTTGCAGATGAAGTTGCTGCTAAAGAAGTTAGTCATGTTGGTGCAAGTTCTGTACGTTCTGTGAATTATGTTAAACCTGGTATCAGTACACATTTTGCTGGGAAAAGCAGCAAGTCTCATTCGTTTGTGAAGAAAGGGAAATCTAATGTGAATATGCAGTGTGAAGTGCAGAAAAATAAATATGTTAATGATAAGTCAGTTACCATGTCTTCAGCATATGTGTGTCGATCTTGTGGTAAAGGTAACCACAAACGTTCTGACTGTAAATTTCGTGATGCTGTTTGTCGTGTGTGTTCCAAGAAAGGGCACATATCATACGTTTGCCACTTTCGCTCAGTACAAGGTGGTGTTCATCAGGTTGAAGTAAATGAACCACCGGCTGATGACGAACTGGATATTCCAGATTTTCTATTTTCTCTGGAAGATGAAGTAAGTGACAACACAGATGTGTATTACGAGACATACTCACCACTGAAAAGTAATAATGTTGTGGAAGTGCCTGTAACAGTTGAGGGTTATGCAGTGAATTTTCAGCTTGATACTGGATGTGGTATGTCGGTTGTATCAAAGGATTTCTATGATGCTAATTTGAGTCATTTACGTTTACAGAAAACCAATGTGATTTTGCAGACATATACTAAAGAGATTGTTAAACCACTTGGTGTTGTTGAGGTTGAAGTGATTTATGAACAAACATGTTATAAATTACCTTTGCTTGTAATTCAATCTGGTGCATGTCCTTTATTTGGCCGAAATTGGTTACAGTTGATAAAGCTCAACTGGCCGGCAATAATGGCAAAGATTCAAGCAGTGCATGCCATAAAACCAATGCAAAACAGTAATACCACTGTTGGTGAAGTTGTGAATGAAAATATAGACACACTACTTAACAAATTCAGTGAACTGTTTGATAATACAACTATTGGTTGTTACACTGGTGAGCCAGTTCAGTTGACTGTTAACAAAATGCCTTCATTCCATAAGGCGAGACCAGTCCCATATGCCTTGCAAGAAAAAGTAGAGAAAGCTTTAAACAACATGGAGAAGGAAGGTGTAATTGAGAGAGTGTCTACGGCACCATGTGCTGCACCTATTGTTGTTGTTGGTAAGAAGGACAGTGATAAAGTTAGAATATGTGGAGATTTCAGTGTCACTTACAATTGTTGTGCTGATTTGGTGAGATATCCACTACCCAAGATTGAAGACTTACATGCAGCAATGAATGGTTGCAAGGTATTCAGCTGTATTGATATCAGAGATGCATATCATAATGTTAAAATTTCAGAGGAATCACAGAAGTACTTAATTATAAATACACATATTGGTCTGTTTGCTTTCAAGAGGCTCCCTAATGGAGTCCATTCAGGACCTGCTCTCTTTCAGCAAATCATGGACACAGTACTTGCAGGTATACCGAAGGTAATATGCATTCTTGATGATATACTGTGTGGTGGATTTGATGTTCAAGATCAGTTAAATACTTTGTCTGTAGTTCTGTGCAGATTGCAAAGTGCAGGTTTCAAGCTGAATAAAGCGAAGTGTAAATTTCTGAAGTCGTCAGTCACTTATCTTGGTCATGTGATTGATGCTGAAGGACTACATCCAACAGATACCAAGTTAAAGGCCATTCGTGATGCACCTGCACCAAGAAATGTGGTAGAACTTAGGGCATATCTGGGACTGCTGATGTTCTACTCACGTTTTCTGCCTAATCATTCATCAGTTCTTGCTCCGTTGAATGCATTGCTGAAGTCAGATGTTCCGTGGAGATGGTCTCAGGAAGAAAACAACGCCTTCAAAGCTTCAAAGAAGTTACTATGTGAGTCAAAGATTTTGGTTCATTATGATTCAAATAAGCCACTTTATCTGTCGTGTGATGCTAGCCAGTCTGGTGCTGGGGCCGCACTTTGCCATTATATTGATGGTAATTACCGACCTGTTGCATTTGCATCATGTACACTTTCTGATTGTCAGAAAAATTATAGTCAGCTGGAGAAGGAAGCATTTAGTATTATTTTTGGGCTAAAGCGTTTCCATCAGTTCTTAGCTGGACGTGCTTTCACTATTATAACAGATCATCGACCTCTTCTCAGTTTGTTAGCTCCAGACAAGTCAGCTCCTATGCATACTGCAGCAAGATTGCAGAGGTGGTCTTTGATTCTGTCATCTTACAAGTATAAGTTGCAGTATCGAAGGACAACTGAACATTTTGATGCAGATTGTTTGTCTCGGTTACCATTGCCAGAGATGTGGAATCCTAAAAGTGAGAATGTGGAATGCTATTTTATGGACACTGATGTTGATTCAACTTTGACATGTACACAGATCAGTCAAGCTACACGTGTTGATCCAGTTTTGTCAAGAGTATACTCTTTTGTGATTAATGGTTGGCCGCAAGCAGTGACCGATCCTGATATCCGTCCATACAAGGAACGGCAAGATCAGCTGACAGTAGAACAAGGATGCGTATTATGGGGGATGCGTGTTATTGTTCCAGAGGTTTTGAGAACAAAAGTTCTTGATGAGATACATGAAACACACCCAGGAATGAGCAGAATGAAGGCTATAGCTAGATCTTTTGTGTGGTGGCCACAGCTGGACAAGCAAATTGAGGACAAAGTAGCCAGTTGTACTGTCTGTCAAGCCATGAAATCAGCTCCGCCTGCAGCTCAAGTACATCCATGGTGTTATCCATCTCGACCTTGGTCTCGGATACATGTAGACTATGCTGGCCCGGTCAATGGTTTTATGTACTTAGTAGTTGTTTGTGCATACAGCAAGTATCCTGAAATTGTGAAGATGACTAGTACCACAACTACTGCCACAATTGATGTCTTACGACAAATTTTTAGTCGGCATGGTTTGTGTGAAACTCTAGTTTCAGATAATGGTCCACAGTTTGTTTCACAGGAATTTGAACTATTTTGTGCTAATAATGGTATTGTGCATAAAACTTCTGCTATATACAAACCTTCAACAAATGGACAAGCTGAGCGTGTGGTACGATTGCTGAAAACTGCAATTAAACAAGCACAGCTTATGCATGTAAATGTGGATACTATGATTGCCAAATATTTGCTGGTTTACAGAACCACACCTCATGCTACTACTGGTGAAGCACCGTCAGTTTTGTTGATGGGAAGGAGATTACGTACCAGATATGATCTGATGGTTCCATCTGTAACAGCACATGTACAGAGGAAGCAGCTCACAATGCAAGCTAAAATGGAATCTCGTGGAAGTAGACAGTTTGCAGTGAATGATTCAGTGTTGGTTAGAAATTTTTGTGGAATGAATAAATGGGAACCAGGAGTGGTTATCGAGAAGCTTGGTAACAGATATTACATGATTTTGGTGAATGGAACAGTTGTAAAACGTCATGTGGATCAGATTATTGCACGAAGGAAGTTGGATAATCAAAGTCAGTTTTCAGGAAGTGATCACGAGTACAGTAACAGTTCTAACTTAGCAATGGATTCTGCTGACTCAACTGAAGATACTAGTTCGGAAGTGAATTTGCCTATTACTACTACTGAAGTCACATCAAACTCCTCAAGGATTACTGAACACTCTAGCTCTACAACAGACACAAAAACAGTTGATCCAAATGCTGATATTCCAGTTACTGTTGACAATCAGACTACTAAAAAGACATCTGTTGAACCTCCTGACACTGTTGTGACTTCTACTCAAAAACGTTATCCGTCGCGATTTCGTAAACAACCTCGTTACTTATCTGACTATGTGCAAAAGTGATTTTATCATTACCGAGAGTACAGCTTAAGGGGGGAGAAGATGTTGTGTAGTCAGATTGGTGATTAGATGGACCGTAGATAAGTTTCATAAGTTGTATGTTGTGCGCACCTTTATGTTTGATATAACATGTGTTTGCTTTTATAAAAGTGTTTTATGTATACTATAGTCCAGGATAAAAAGTTTAAAGTTTTGATTGTGTTTCACACCGCAGCTCAAGCTTGTATATTTACGCATTACACAGACAAGCAATGGTTCAATATAGTTACACTCTTAAGTTATTGCCTTGAAAGTTTAAAGTTTTGATTGTGTTTCACACCGCAGCTCAAGCTTGTATATTTACGCATAACAAACTTCATATATCGGCTCTAATCTACCTAAAAGCGCCACAAAAACCATGAAAATCGTTAAAATTAGTTATTTCCAGCCCTTATTTTTTGCTTTATTTGACACTTGGTCTTGCCTGCATCCGTAATGCTGTTGCTATAAAGAGTAATTTAGTTACTTACTGCGGACACCTGTTTTAGCCGTCGCTAATGACGCTTGTGACCAAGAGGCGGTAATACAATAAATAAAGAAGAGAGTGAGTTTGTGTCGTTATTCATATATTTTTTATATTATGTTATCATGGACTATGTGAAATAAAGTTTGCCGTTTACTTCAATTATTGACTTTGTATGTTGCGGTTGACACGTAATGGAAGGTGAGTTAGTTACACTTTTAGGCATATGAGAAAAAAGGTTATTTTAACACTAACCGTTTTGGCAATGCAAACTTTCGGGGAAATGGAGTTATAGATTTTCACCATTAAAATAACCTTTTTCTATGACAAACACATACTACAGTGATCATTTAGCCCACTCGGCTAAGTTGCCGACCAGGATATATATTTTACCTTCCGTAATTTCTTTCTTTTTTTAAATTGAGCAAAGTTATCTCAGGATCTACTGGACCGATTTTCACGATTTGGTATTTGTGTGAATGTTGTCGGTCTGGACCAGATTTTCCGATTCCTCAAGGGACGATACCATATGGCAACCAATTTTTGGCAAAATTGGCGAAATGGCCTTCATTCAGTTCCTTGGCATTTTAAAACGGATTGGAATATCACAATATAGATAAGCAGTTTTATAGTGCCAATGATCTATCAACATCATGTACAAATTGCGTGAACCTTGGTCCAGTAACGCCAGAGATTGAGGTGTGAGAAATTTGTACTTTGAAATGATACAGCAAAAAGCGGCCTATCTCACCGAATATCTCAACAACTAGTGAACTGATCTTCACCAACATTTCAGCTTGTTAGTGTTGCTACGCAACCTTAGCATGATATGTTTGTTGTTGCTTTTAACAATAAACCAAAGATAAGCTTTGGTAGATGTATGTATGGGGATTATAAAACTGACATAAGTTTCGTGCTAGTTCAAGGGACTTTGCTATGGTAACCAATTAATTTTGGGGTATTTTTTTAGACGTCAAAATTTACTGTCTTCACTCTTTGCTCTTGTGTTCTGAAATGAAATGCACCATCGCCTTGCAGATGTGTGCATTAACAGCTCCACTAATTTCTCTATATCGTGTAAAAAGATGGTGAAAATTGATTCTGTAGTTTTTGAGTTAAAGTGGGGTAGAAAATGAAAATTGTGCTGCGACTTGGCCAAATTTCATGATATTCGTTCATTTGGCATACTGGCATTCTGAAATGGATTGGAAAATTGCAATATCGATTTCAGCACGTTAATCAGCAATCATTTCTGTACATCTTGTGAAAGACTCGGTTTAGTGACCCTGGAGTTTTAGGCAAAAGAAGTTGTACAGTGGGTGTCCATAATTGTTACCACGCTTAGTTCACCTATGTTCGCTATGGGATGGGGCTGTTAGGTACTCAGGTGATCAGTAAGTGTTTTTCACAAGTATTTGCTAGGTGGCGAAACTACGACGCCAAGCTGGCTATGCGCTAGGCTTTGCCATGCAGTTTTAGTTTTATATTATTAAGTTCATATTGATGTACTCTTGCTAATAGTATGTACGGTAAAGTGACCAATTGAAAAATATTAGAAATAAACGACATTTTCAAAGGGAACTGTTATACAACCTTTGTGGATGCAACATAATCGTTGCTGGTTATTTGCCGCCCAAGGTATCAGACACTGAGTCGTGATTAACACCTTTGTACAAGCTTGTTTAAACCGATTTGAATTAATGCCTTCTATTAGCACTAATGTTTTTCTACAATTACCTTTAAGATCCTTTGTGCACGTCACTTTTCAGTACTGGACTAGATATTTTGCAGCAGACACTCTAATTCTTATCGATTAAGCACCAAGTAGTTTGGGGTAGTTAAGGGTTCACTGAAGATTATTGGAAGTAACACCATTCCATAGAGCACAAGCAAGTTCTTATTACTCTTCCATAATAACCAGTGATGTGCACATGGCCTTCCAAGGCAAGACCAATGCATCTGCTAGTTAATCTGAGGTGAGATCAAGACTGAGGCATCAAAGGCCTGAGATGATCTAAAGAATGAGGAGTTATAGACAGAAATTGAAGGTAGCTGTGACTTACAAAGTTGCACCATCCCTTGACTTGAACAAATTAAAGCTTATGTCATGGTTAAAACTTACCAACAGCAACAGCCTGTGAAAAAAGTGGGTGGAAGTCCACATGGTGTTTACTGTTTGAACACATAAGACTGAGGCCAAGACCAAGGCACTGACCCACAAGATGAGACCAAGGCATTGAAGGTCAAGACCAAGGCATTGCAAATTTCTGCTGAGGCTAGACCATATAGGTGAGGCATCAGGATGTCTTGAGGCAATACCAAGGCTCTGATACCAAAGCCACATTCCTGATAGTAACTGTGTCCTATCCTGAATTATGAGATATAGAGCAGTATTGGTGAAAAAATGCCAGTCTTAATATGCCCTCCTGTATTTGGCACCTGATTGGGAATGATGCTGTTGAAATTTTGCCAAAATATTTTGACATAAGAAAACTAGAATCTGGTTCTGTCATAATGTTGTTTGTGCAACAAGAAGTATTTGAAAAATGTTGGGCCCATTCGCCACTGCAAGCCGCCACATGCCCTAATTTTACATTGCCATTCACCAGCTATGGCTCCATAGAATGGGCCCAAAGATACGTTTTTCCATTTTCACTGAATGTCAGCTTGTGATGGACAGCTAGGAAGACAGATGGACACAGGTCCATAGCATATATGGTACTGGCACAGCATTATGTGGTGAAAATAGTGCATTTTAGAGTATCTTTGCAAATTTGCAATATCAGATGCAAATGCAATATTGAATGCAAAATGTATTGCTATACTTTGCAGTAATTTTGCAGTAAATTTCTGTACATGTTTTTGCTGTTATCAAGTGTAAAACCTAGTTTAACAATCATTATTAGTGCTCATTGCAAACCTACAAAAATTCACACAAAGCTGTCAAAATGTTATATTGCTCAGTGAGGTGAACAAAGACCATTATGTGAAATGTTATGCAGTTAGGTTATGCCAGAATGTGTTATTGTGTGACATTTGTACTGGATAGTTATTGCAGTTAAGAATTGCAAAATATGGGCCAGATGTATTGTAGTGTAAAATGCATTAAGAACTTACAGTAAGAATTGCAATTTGTGTAATACTGCAATCTTAATAACCCTGTTCTACTGCTATTCTTCCCATCTTCTTCTATAGTTGTTCCAAAGTGAATCTTTGGAAATATCTAGCACAGGATTTTACAGATTGAATGCTATTTCTGACACTTGACAGTGAAATTTGGCTTTGGAATATTCTCTGTAGATTTTATAAACATTCTTCAAGGATTTAAAAAATAATATATTTTTCTAAAGCTAATAAGTTGCTTCATTTTGTCAGCAGCGATCAGTCACACATAAAAATTTCATACTTTGCTAGTTTAATTGCCTGCTGCAAGCTGCAAGTAAACCAAAAAAAAATCTTGTGTACTCGAACTTGTCTGTAAATGAGCGCCAAATTTACACAATCTGTATATTAGTGTCCATGGCAACCCTGATGTGATAACTGCTAATAAGTTATTTATGAGTACTACACCGAAGCATGCCAACCACCGCAGGTGCGTGGTGGTCGTGACAGACGCTCTTCAGTTGCTAGCAGACTGTGCAGCCGTTGATATATGGCTTTCCTCTCGTATTTGCTATGTGAGTGCTTTTCATGACGAGGTCTAGCAGTTCTGTAGTCGAAGTGAGAAGTTTATAAATTCGGTTAATGAATAATGATCAATGTACGTTCACAGTAAGAATGACAAGTGTACTCGACCGTCATAACACACGCCATAACGTGCACTTGCCACGTATTTCCTGCCCCCTGGTGAGTCACTTTGAATATGCGCTGCATGCCAAGGTGGGACAACAGACAGATGCTGCTCCTGGCGAGTCAGTTCTATAATAAGCCTACACGCAAGAAGGGACATACAGACAGACGGACAGGACACGACACTGATATTTTACGCTTTAACAGGGTTTCGTGCAGCGAAGCAGTATTCCCCCGCAGGCCCCGCTGACCGACAGCATTTAGCTGTGGGCATAGTCTTCCGTGCTGTCCCATTCGAATGCGTTTGAAACGGCGACGCGCGCATGTCGCCATCTAGCGAACGGGAAGAACAAGAAAACGTGACGGTCGGAAACGGGACAGACGGACGGACGGATCACAGCATCGCTTTATGACCCCCTTCCGTTCCGTACGGTGAGGGCATAATAGCCCAACCGACGTTTGTAGTGTTGGTCTAAGCTGTCTTTGTGCAGTTTAAAACTTTGTTGTCGCGAACCTTTAAACGATGAATAGGCCTACGCCGTCCACATGCAGGATCTTGGTATTTATTGTTGGATACTTGTGCTGTTCAGCGAAGAAGGTGGCGAGCAGCTCGCAGCAGTGGAGAAAGACTGGCGGCGACAGCTCACCTGACGGCGGCCCGTCACAAGGTCGACCGCGAGTCGCTCTCGCGTCGAATCAAGAGCCGACGTACTATATCGGCGGTGGCAACGGAAACGCTGTGTGAGTAATAATAAGTGGTCAAAGAATTACTGCGATGAAAAGCCGCATCGCAGGGGCGGCGTATTCGTGGGAGAAAATTAAATGCGACTCCCGACTATTCTGCGGCTGGGAAGGTAACCGTAGGTCTGTAGTCGCACTGACCATATGCGTCGCATACTTCAGTGTTTTATCTACCTATACAGGCTCGGTTAGGGAGATGAGCACCTCACCAACACTCCTCGTGGGTTATGGTAGGTTATTCTTTACGTTTTTAGAGAAACATTCCTGTCTATATTCTTGGTAGAATTGAATTAAATTAAATTGAGCAAGGTTTAACGTCCCACCAAACACATTATAGGTCATATCGGGGACGGGTTTTATAGGTCAAAAGACCCAACCAACAGTGTCAAAGCACTGAAGGAAGAGAGGTCCTAAGGACTGGGCTTTAATCCCATTAGATCCACCCCACTGTGCTGACAATAACACAACATATATGCAGTAAGAAAAACAAAAGCACAAAATACACACAAATAAATCTAAGCTATGCACAGTGAAATGCACCCAGTGTGACAAAACCCAATCCAGGTAGATATGGTATAACTAAAGACACTGGCGATAATATGCATCATTTCAGCGTTGAGGAGGTGATGAATAATCTCGGATGGAGACGAGTGCGAGATAAAAGCGATGACACTGTTCGCCTTCGCTGGTGTGAACTGAAGTCCACCATCAACTACTCTGCTTTTAAGGAAGGTTTGTTCCTACATTCATGTTTTGCATCACAAATTGGAACTCTCTCGAGCAACACTTTCTTTTAGGCGTGCCACCATCTTTTACTAAGTTTGTAATTCTGAACAGTTAATCAGCCTGAACGTAAGACTTTTAACCAGAGATTTCTGGGAGTTATCGTTGCTGAATTGTCACTTGCGAAACAGTTGGAATGTGCAGACAGTATAAAACGTTGGAGCTGTATATGTTTTGGCTGGTGTTCAGGTGAGCAGATGGTGAATCGGATTCCAAATGGCAGTCTGCTGACCAACAAACTTGGCCTGCTGAATAGTCTACAAGAATATGCAAAAGTCAGTACTTCAATTATTGACAATAAAGACTGGCTGTTTCTGTCAGATGTTAGTGTTGTCAAGAAATGTGATTTGTTTTTTATTTTGAATGTCATGCTGTTACTTGTCTAGTATTTTCTAACTTATAAATGTATGTTGCTTCTAAATGGCCAGCAAACCACAAAGGACATGAACAGTTTCTTGTAACTGACTTCCTTTTATTGGCAATCTGCTACTTGTGCTTGAACATGCATGTGTGTGTGTACTCTTGTCAGAAGCGTTCGGTCAAACTTGACTTTGTACCAGAAACCTACAGACTTGATGAACCCAAGGACCGACAGAAGTTCATGGAAACATTTAAAGGTATGTGTCATGGACTTTTGCTGACTACTTTGACTTTTGTTACATTGCAGACACTAAAAACAGTGAACTATGGCAATGTGTTGTGTTTGCCAGTCTGTTTTCAGCAATTTGTGAAGAAGTATTGATACTGTTGATTGCTATTATGACCTATAGTTGAGAACTGGGAAATGTGGAATGGCATTGTCCACTGTTAGGTGCTATTTAAGCTTACTTTGTGTCATTTATTTCTCACAATAGAAAAAATGAGATGACATACCTTTTAAAGCTAATTTTTAGTGTATTTATAGTGTCATGAATAGTATAATTTTGCTTCTATTGGCTTTACTTGAGTAGAAAATGAGATTTGGATTTGCAAGCCGACTGGCAAGAATCAAGGCAAGGGCATATTTTTGGTCCGAAGTCTGCTTGAGTTGCAACAGGCTGAAGCTGAGCTTGAAGAGATAACTGAGCAGAATCCGAAGCAGAAAAAGCCAAAGAAGCCAATGAGTCGTATTATTCAACGGTTAGTAAATGATGTAAACTAATTATTATTTGTAAATGTATTAGTGACGCATGTTTGCTAAACCAAATGGAAATACAGTTTTTGAAGCAATGTCATAATAACAATTCAAACTTCAAAGACATCAAGAACACAAGAACAGTGGATGGAAACAGAGTACTGAGGTTTTGATATTGTATTTCATCAGGATAAAACTGTTATAATATTTAATAATCAATTTTCAAGCAAGGCACACCACACTTACAAAAGCTACATTGCTGGCAAAGTAACAGCTTAATGATATAATCATGCAGTGTTTGGCATGCTATTAGAATCTGAAGGATTACCAGGGTAGAGGGCTTCACATGGAATAGTAGTTTTACACAGAGTTAGTTTGATTTATATATCTTATCTATTTATGCGATTGTGACGTATATACATAAAGAAGACCAAGTCCATTGTTACAGTTATAGTGGCAAGAGTCATGCAGCAAATGAGCAGACACCATGGAAACTAGAAAAGAGTTGTCTTTATTTGCAACTAAAAACGTTCAGTGAACCACAAAATCACAAGAATCGCCAACAATATAATGCAAAAATAAAGCAAGTAATTATTTTACGAGAAAGAAGAAACAATGCCAAGAGCTGAATAAACAAAAACACTTGTGTCTGTACTTGCAAATCGTTCCAGTGAATGCTTTTGCTCGGTAATAAAACTAATGCCTATAAGTTTGTGGTGAACATGCAGGTATATAATGAACCCGCTGCTACTAGACAACCGCAAGTTTGACATTCGTTGCTACATGCTCATCGCTAATGCCGTTCCATTGCTCGTGCTCTACCGCAAAGGCTACTGTCGACTGTCCATGCACGAATATGACAACAGTTCAGAAAATATCACCACTCACCTCACCAACCAGGTTATTCTGCAGCGTATATGACTTTGTTCAGTGCTTTGACACTGATGATTGGGCATCAGAACGAGCAGCCGGCCTGTAAAAACTGAGTGATAAGGTGCTGGTACAGTTATTTGCCTGAAGCGAGCTGCAAAATATTTTTATTTATGTTCCAACTACTGTCACTACCACCCCATTATCTCTTATTTCATTAAAACCCAGAACGATTTGTCTCTATAGTACCAGCTTGCCCAGATTGTCCTGAAAAAGAAGCCGATAAACACCTGTTCTTAGCGAGTATTGTTCGGACTCGGTTGATTTATTTTGAAAGTAAATTTGAACTGCTTTACTTTATATAGTCTTCAGCTATGGACTTTGTCAGCAGTCTTGAAATTGTCACTTTAATGCATATATATATGATCTTTGTTAGTCTCACATGTGTTGTAATATCATTGTTATCATCATCATTGTCATTTATTTGAACATAATTTAAAAAAAGACAGTATTAAAATTAGAATGTTGGCAATTTACATGTGATTTCCAACCTGATACCGCCCAATGTTGTGCAGTTTTGATCATGGCAGCTCCATAATTATGTGATGCTGTAACTCTGTACGCCTATATTGTTAATTTCACCTCAGAGGCGTTTTCTGCAGCAGTGTAGTGACTAATTAATAATAATTTTTTTGTGACATGTGACACAGTTTATTCAGAAACGTGATCCCAAGTATTCAGAAGTGAAAGAGGAGACCGCGTGGAGCATGGATAGATTTAACGACTATATCAATGGAAATGTTGCACCAGATAAAAGTTTACCAAAAGACTGGGTTTATGGCAATCTCGATGTAAGTTATGTACTTTGGAAGTTTTCTTATGCAGCATTTTTAGCATATTAAGAGCATGACATCCATCCATCCGTCAGTCTGTCTGTAACATTACATAGTACAACAATAGATGGAAACCACACACAAGAAGATACGTCGTTGTCTTGGTGGCCTACATCGCAAAGCTGACCTGGATCATAGTATCTTATGATCATGATTGTACTGAGGAAGACAGTGGTGTGGGGTATGGTAAATCTGGAGTTTTGCACTTTGGCAGCAGTAATCTATGTATTCAGTGTTTCACATGTTGCACTGTCTCAGCATCTGCTGAGCTCCTTGTGTAACTAGCAGTTTATGCTGATGTCATGAACTGACCTTAAGTATAAGAGATTTACTCATTGATGCCTAATGCAAAATGTGTTCTGTTTTTTAATTTTCATTTTGACACAGTTAAATGGCATATTTAATCTTCACGGTGTTAATTTTGATTGGTCGACAGAAAGAAGAAATGTCTTTGGCTAATAGGATAATCATAAATTACTTATTTTGTTTACCATCGCTCTACTAAAATATGGCATTTATTTTGTTTATCTGTTTTTATTCATGTGCTTTACAATTACTGCTTTGTAGGTACAGAGTTCCGAGAGCTGCCATAAAGGGACCAACGTCCCTTTTATCAGGAGTTAGCAATGCATGAATAAAACATGAGGCCAGACCACTGGTTGAACTTGAAGTCACTGCTTCCATTGATCTTCCTTCAATGCTTCGACAATGGTGGCAGGAAAAAAACATCCAAAACATAAAACAACTTATGCCATCTATCTCCTAAGATTCTGTTTGGGAACAAATGGAGGAAAAAACCGGGGAAGTTTGGCTAACCCTGGTTCATCTGGAAAACATGGACAACAACTATTATACCAGCGGTATTCATTTGTTTTAATGTAATGCATCGTGAACATTGCTAATGAATGTGAATGCTGCAATGCTGACGTTCGGTGTGCATAGAGTACTATACGGCAGATAATGGTGCACTGTGTTCATGCCGTCAAGCACAAGCTGCAGTGTAGAGTCGGATATTTCGACTTGTATGGATTTGACTTCATGATTGATGAGGACATGAAGGTGAATCAAAATTAGGGCTGCAATTTTTAATAATTAATTAATCGGTCAACCATTAGAAATTTTTACTGGTTAACGATTTTTGTTCAGTTAAACTTGTACACATCTTATTTGTTTATTATTTCATTCCAATAAATTGTCTGCTTCCAGTTGTACTGGAAAATGATACAGAACTGCTCATTGTTGGAATATTAATTGAACATTTTTCTTTGTAAATGCATGCTATGATTTGTCTATCTTTGTTCTATTCTGTCACCGACATACAGCTGCCTCACCATTATCCATTTCTGTCTGTGCTAATCAGAACAGCATGCCTATATACAACCTTTTGCAGATATGGTTGATTGAAATCAATGTCAATCCTTGTCTTGCTACGAACTGTGAAGCTTTGAAAGAAGCTGTTCCAGAAGTTGTACGGGAATCTATACGTGAGTTTTGACAGAACTGCATCGTTTCTTTTTGTAGTTGTCGTCATCAGTGCAGCATTATCAACAAACGTGTTGTTGTTGTGTTCGCTGCATGATCTTTGTCGAATTAATATCGTGATCAGCATTTTAATTGTTTGCCGCTGAGACATTTACATAGATCGCGTGACTTTGGTGGTTCAGAATTGTGTTAAATTACCTAATGCTGAATCATTGAAGTATATGTACACTGTGTCTCAAAAAAACGACAATGACGTTCTATGCTATAACTTCAATGCACATCAACCGATTTTGATAATTTTTGGCAGAGATATCGCTGAATGAATATGCTATTAAATGGTAATTTGTTATCCCACCTCTCCTAACTAATGTCTCTGCACTGCCTTGGGAATAAAGAACCCCGAAAATGGGTCTTTTTAGTCATGCTCAAAAATGACACTGGTTTGGTTTGCTATATCTTCAACACTCATCAACCAATTTTGATAATATTTTGTACACAATCAGATCATACTATTAAGTACAGTATGCAAATAATTATTATTTGTCGACTTGCCATTTTTGTGTAACACCAGTTCGGCAACAAGATCAGTGCG
>Ga0209782_1000754_pt1 | contig 15185 bp, 13 predicted proteins | sample WorMetmaBAHAMAS1_FD_187390 | JGI IMG/M metagenome (GOLD analysis project Ga0209782, IMG submission 187390) | Marine gutless worms symbiont microbial communities from Max Planck institute for Marine Microbiology, Germany - Inanidrilus... | ecosystem: Host-associated > Annelida > Digestive system...
GTAGTAAGCTGATATCGTCAGCTTATGGGTGCATAGACTTCAGCTGCTATTTCAGGCGGGCTCAGTGTCAAGGTCGATTGGCCCGGGCCTGAGTCGGCGGCCGCCCAGCGCTGGTCAAGCATCATTGGCTGTCCTGCGTGGCAGCCTAGGCCTAGACTGTGTGTGGCTGTCCTGCGTGACAGATGTTGGTGGAGCGTTGTGACTTGGCTATATTAAAGACTATTATTATTATATTATTATTGGTAGTACTGTAAATATGCAAATTATTGTCATTATCTTTTGAATTTTTGTTCACAGTATCATGGCTCAAACTGTGAATGGCAACATTCATGTGAGACATAATAAATCCAGATTTAAATGAGTTCAGTGTGGCCTGATGGTATGATTGTTAGCGGATTAGACTTACGAGGTCAAGGTCACTAGCTTGACTCCCCGCCGTTCCACCGTCAGGTAGCAACCTTCGGCAAGTTGTCAGCGCACAGATACACCAATGTCGCCAAGGAGTATAATTAGTACCGGCCATCGGGCAGTGATGCCCTATGGCTGGGAAGGTAACCGTAGGTCTGGTCTGCTGTGCATCGCAGACTTAAGTAGTTTATACACCTATTGGCTGAATACTTAATTGAAGGAGATGAGCACCCACCTTCACTCCTCATTGGCTATGGCAGTCTTTACCTTCAGTGCTCTTAGCCGTGAACATTGATGCAAATGAAGTATTTGTGTATGCATGTGTGTCATTGTCAGATGCTGCTGTTGGAAGACTCAGATAACTACGACATGTTCACGGAAGAGGAACGCAGTGAATTTCTCTTTCGACTTTTTCGGCACCTTTGCCTCGGCGGAGCCGTCTGCCAGTTTGAGGACACTATCCAGCCATATCTCGATGCCACCAAGGCCATATATAAAGACCTTATTAGGTATATATTTGCTAATTAATTCTACTCTGTGAATTACTACAACAATGTGATATGATGGTGGTTGCGTATTTAGCTGTCAGCTAGTTTATATTCAAGCAGAGCTAGACGTGGGCTATTGTTACACACATATGTCTCATGTAACATAAGGTTCGTTTTTGTTGGTTTACCGGGACCTAACGGGCATTTACATTTTCATGCCACGCCCCCTAATTTCGATATATGGAATAATTTATGTGTCCTGCTATACTGGCCATGTACCAGAACCTACCGGAGTCTGACTGCGGTAGCTTTCGATATACTAGTCACATGACTGTTATGTTTACATACCAAACACCTACCTGCCTGTTAGGTGTTCAAAAAGCGGTACTATAGTCTAGTCAGCATGTGTGTGTTGGTCACGTCCGCAAGCCATGCAGTAGCAGCTGAACTGGTTGAGGTGTTATTTGGGGTGTAGTATCGAGATGCCCAAGGAACCGTGTATAACACTGGGTGCATATAGGCGCCACCTGGCGAATACAGTTGATAGTCCATGTGCAACAGGCTATGTGGCTGTCACTGCCATTACTGGATCAGTATGTTTTCTGTCATATATAAAAATTAACTAAAACATTCAATTTAAGATAGTCATTTAAGTTAATTGAATTTTTTAATGAAGTGCGTGATGACAAGACAAATGTCTTGTTTTCAGCGTCAAGAAAGATGCACAGACTAACGAACTGCAAGTTACATCACATGTTTACAGTGTCACGGCTTCGGTTTGTCATTGCTGCTTTTTATTTACACGTATTCTTTATTTACATGTATTACCAATTAATTCTATATTTGTGTGTGTGTATATTTGTGTGGTGTTAATTGTATTTTTATTTGTTTGTTCACCAAGTGTGATCGCCACGCAGTATATTCTTAAAATGTTGATTGAAAATTAACGAATTATTATTAGCCATGACACGTCACAAGATAAGAGCAGTTCTATAGATACCCGTGTTGTTGTTTTTCTTCTTTTTCATTATAGAACACTTAATAGGAAGTCATATCCTGCCAGTCAAATGCAACCATTAGCATGCTTCCCCACTGATAGTAAGTGCACGAAGTTGCTCTTGGCAGGTATTGTGTATAGTGTGTCACAGCAGTGTATTACCAGTAGTGAGGTCTGTGTCCTTCAAAACCATCCAGCAACACGGCACATCACATCATCAGAATTGCTATATGTCATGGTTTATCAATGAATGATCAAATTGTCAAAGTGATTTCCAGTTTACTAGCTCGTGATCTGTATTTAACAGTAGGCATCAAAATAGCATTGCAAGACTTCATCCGTGCAGGAATTGTTTGAAAATGTAAGGTGTGCACTGAAATGGAAAGCCAGGGCATTGAGGTCAATGAATGTTGTTGATGGCAAGGGGAAAATGATATGATTTTTATTAATTATGTTCTGATATTATAGATGAGTAAAATGAATAATAACAAAACTTAAAAATTCAACAAATTTGAATTGCATGTTGAACACATTATGTAAATGAAAAAGGTAATGGCAAGCTGTAAGGCTATGGGAGGAGGAACTTATTAAAAATAACCCCAAAACATTTTTTCATTTCTAAGATCGTCAGGAATTTCTTTCATGACAATATCAGTTAAATTCTGGCACAGAAGTCTGGGATTTTCATTTTAAAATTGCATAGAAATACTGATAATTATCTTAACAAACATAATTACACCCAGCTGCACTCACATTAATTTATTAACTTTTGTAGTTTATGTTGTGCTAAAGAGTTGTTTTAAGCTATAAACTTTAGAGTCCGCATTGCAGCGTTATCTGATTATTATGCTGATGTGTTTTTTGTCAGGACAGTGGTGGAGTTTTCTATCCCTCGGACAGGGCACATGTGCAGAACTTTGCATACATTATCATTGATCCATCAAAGCACCACGTGATTGTATTCTACCACAAATTTGGTTCACCAGTTTTCCGTGGATAAGCGTACAGAGCTTTGTCAGCTTCTGCTCTGATTTCCGCGTCTCTCGGCAGTACTGAGTTGTTTATGTACTGGGCAGATGAGACCAAACGTGATTCATTTACAGACTTTGTGTAACATTCATCCCTCCATGTTTTTGCTGTTGATCTGTTTGTGCTATATTGCGTGTTTCATCTTAGTTGTTCAAGTAATATGATTAGTATTTATTTTTTTAATTTATGGTCGGTTTGATGTGTAGTAGATGGATTTGGTGTTTATGTGCTACATTTTTAGTGCGAGATGTTACGATGTCAGTGTCCGTCTGTCTGTCCGTCTGTCTGTGACGGAACTGCATTGGCGCATTATAGCTAATTTAGGTTTCAAATTGCGATCCCAATTTACCGCACATTGCGGTCACGGTGCATGCGGGCGCGAGGGAAGGGATCATCGCCGGGAAGAGTGGAGGGATCATCTCGCGCTATTCTAGCCACTGCTAGGCCTTCTTGTTCATTCTATGTGGTAACAGATGTACAGCAAAAGTGATATTAGTTCATTCGAAGCTTTAAGTCTATGGATTATGAATCTACTATGCATGTGACAGTATTTTTAACTGTAGTTCAACACTCAGCTTAACCAGCTTTATATATGTTATGGATTTTTATCGCAACATGCTGCTGTATAACATACTGTAGCATAGCGCTTATGCTAAAGGCATGATGTTGGCTAATGTTGCTGTATTCACATGGTCGGTGTCATGTCTTGGCTACCTGTATGCGGAAGCCGACCTGGATCGTAATATCCTGTGATTTCAAATTCTACACAGGAACACAATTGGGGTAGCCCAGTGAGCAGGGATGGTTCGGGGGGTCAGGGCCACCAGTCAGAGGTCTGACCCCCCAAATGAAATTGTTGTTGCATTAATAGGGCACATGGGATAGAAAATTAGTGATTATTCTTTGATTTTATGCCAAAAACTGCATATCTGAACGTGTGACTGACAAAAATTTTTTTAGTGACCAGCTCATCACCTTTGAACACCCCTGCTCCCTTAGTCCAGGATCCCGCTGCCCCCTCCAAGGTGCTAGAATTGCCCCCAGCCCCTGGGGGCAGAGGCTGTAAGCATATTAGATCTTGGATGTCATAAAAGGGCCAAACTTTCACACTTGCTGTCTGTGTACTGTTCAGTATGTATTGTGAAGATGTACTTAATATGGAAATTGGCTCACCATATTACTCAGCCCCCGTGTAAGTAACTAAGTAAGTGAGCTTCTAAGGAGCACAAAAAACAATTAGTCACAATGTGCCATGGTCGACTATGACCTAAACATATGACCCTTCAGTGCTCTTTTGAAATGTCTACAATTCATATCCTGCCACAGATATGATGGTGTGTCTGTCTGTGAGTCTGTATGCACGAATGTCAACAATTAAAAGCCACTGATCAATGATCATATCATTCTATATCCCACTCAGTCCAGTCAAGTACACATGCCAAATTGACTGGCAGTCACAATCTCGCAGCTTGTGCCAGTGCCAGGGATATTTTCGTACTCGAATACTTCTATTTTCTAAACATATTATATAATAAGTTTATTTCCTGTTGAACATATGACATTGGTATATCATACTGCAAGCTACTTCTACATGACACCATGTTCTATGATGGATGACTGCTTCAGATCTGGCACAGCTACATCACCGCTTGTGACTGTGGAGCACAGAGACAAACTAGAACACTGTCTTCTTCATTGTAGCACTTACTGCAGAACCATCAGGATATTATGATTGGTGAACTTGAATAGCTTTGCACCACAAACAACAATATATGCATTCCTATCTCATACAGCTTACTTCTTGCGCGACATGAGGAACACTTCAGCAAACAGCAGACTGCAACTGTCAAGGAAATTATATTTCAGTATCTTGCTGACTGGAAACGTCCACTATAATTGAATAGTGTTTTTAGTTTTCACCTGAAGTTGCTTTCAACATTGAAGAGTTTACAATTGTATTTATATTTGGTCCATAATATTTGTCATATCTGTTTCACCATTTGTCGTTTCTGATCGAGAGACTGTTACAGATTGCTTCCAAGTTCCACCGTGATTCAACAAAGCAGCTACCTGGCATTTTACAGGCCGAATAATATACTCAACAAGACAACAATAACAACAACAATAGCTATTCTTTGGTCGTCCGTCACATGTGAAAAAGTTGTTAATAAAGGTGTTTAATTGCTTTAAATATTTGTTAGCAACTGATTGGAATATATTTATAAATGAACAATTGGATATTGAAGTTTGCAGATGACAGACACGATACTGTTTGGGAGAATAAGTAACACTGCCGATAGCGATGAGTTGCAGGAGGATTGTCTAAGCTAGTCCATGTAACCTTTGTGGTACTGTCTCACCCAGGGTAGTCCCAGACAAGAGGTCGTTAAATTGGTGTTGTTGTCGTTGCGGTTGTTGTTGAGTACAGTGTTATTGTGTTGTTACTTGTATTTGCAGAAGAGCACTTTTGTTGTTCGTATCTGTGTGAAAAATGATTTAATTGATGGGATGACTGATTATTTTTGTGGAATCTAAACTCATTACTGAGGACTATGACGATGCCATGGAGGGTGCTCAGGTTGATGAATTGAATCAGAAGGACTTCATTTTTGAGGAAATTGATGCAGTAAATGGTATGTATCGAGTTCAGTTATTCTAGTGTACTGCACTTATGCAATGAAGACATTTACCTGCCGTCTCCGGATTTGTTTTAAGAAGAAAATTATCACACAGTTTTAACAGCATATACATAATTTTGAAAAGCTAGAGAAACTTTTCTTGTCACTAATCCATTATATGCACTTGAGTATTTGGTAATTTATTTTCTGTTGTTGTACAGTGGCAGATTTTAACGAGACAGCAGTGCGGTATAGATAATGAGCATGCTGTATCTAGCAGCAGTCATGTTCAGTTGCTTATGAGAAATAGCAGTGATAACTTGCATTGTCTTTTACCACACCATAATGAGACAATCGTTCGACCAAAGACTGTTATTTTTGTTTTATCTTTTTTAAATTTTTTTTAAATTATTTTTTTATCATATTAGTGCTCCCGATCAATTTTGTAGGGCGGCGAGATACAAATTATATTTGTATTGTATTGTACCATGACAGAGTTAATCGAGTGGGAGACGAAGAGTTGAATTTAAAGGTAGCTGTTTTTTTGTTCCATTTCTCAAATCAGCTGGAGATGTAAATTTTCTGGTGATTGATGTGAAAACTGGCATTTATTAGTATGCTGGTCATACTTGTTTACGGTGTCAAAACTGCCATTGCTTGGTACACCATCAAAAATTTTTGTTCGTAGTTCACCATTGTAGTTTTTTAGTATAAATACTGTGTCATATGCTGGTGGCATCACCGTAAGTGAAAAACCAAGTTACCTGGAGTTAAGTACATTTATCCCACATTTATTTTAGTTCGTGAAATATTTGTGACATATTGTGCTGTTCCTTGCAGATGGATGGTGACAGTGCTAGGTCAGTGGGCATTAAGCCTATAATAGCCGTGCTGATGAGTGTAACAGAACCACTGGAAACACTGCGCAAAATGCTGGAGTCGCAACTGCACTGTTCACTTGAACAGTGTGAGTTCTGGCTTCAAGATACCGTTAAGGTATGCGTTCATGTTGTTTTATGATCAAATAGTTCTTAATATCAGCTGTTGTGATGTCACAGGGCAGCAGCTTGGTTTACCGTACCATTACTTCTACAAAGTTTAAATGGCATTAAACCCAAAACTCGTAGCCTGCTGTGTTGTTGTATCATTTCTGTGTGCATATATTAAGTATTACGTGTCCTGAGTCATCACTGGTGATGTCTGTATTCTGTACCTTGCATATTGTTAATTTCTTTGATCAAAGAGGTCAGTTTTATGCCATAGTTTGTCTGCAGTATATAAGAAGTTTGGGAATTTGCTTTAGGACTGAAACAGTTGTCTAGTTTTTTTAATAATGCATATCTGGAACTGGCAGTTGTTTGCTTTCTTTAACGTTGCAGATTGCAAGATGTGGCTAACCTTGAGTGCGGTCTGTAATTCTTAATAGCCTCTAGTCACTGCACTGTATATGTCATTGCCTAAGCACTGTGTCACGTATTTGTTGTGAAATATCGCTGCAGCTCGACCCGTCGGTGAACCTGGTCAGACAGTGTGTTGCGGGAACTGGCATGGTGCAGATCAACGTCGATCTGAAACGTGATGACACAGTGCCGCGAGTCAACATCGTCGACGTGCTTCAGCCTCCTGAGGACTCGGAAAATGGCATTGGTGAAGTCAAGAATTATTTTATGTTTTTACCTGATAAATAAAAGTTAGCTGAAATGCACAACGTGCTGTTTTCGGCCATTTTGTGCATTCTATAGGCTTTAATTTTTTTGCAGCCAAAAATTTGAAAGTTTTCCGATGCAGTCACGGCAAAGAAAAATTACAAATGCAGTCGCAGTTATAGTTATGTAAAAGAGCCATACCCTTATTTCAGGTATGGTAGTAAAAGTAAAACACCTTTTTCGCTTATAATACAAACTTGTCTAACACGTTAACTGGAGATAAACTAAAATTGTCAGTGATTTAGTAACATTAATTTAGTTAGTACGTTTCAGTCGGTTTGTATCATGAGCACCCACAGAATGTCCTTGAGCTCTCTAGCGGCAGGTGTGTTATCTCATTTATCACTGCATTCTCATACATTGCAACTGAAGGATGCTTTATTTGTTCATTAGAGTCCGGGAAGGCCGACGGTGCATCACACCGTACTGTTACACGTTGGGTAGTCGATGAGGAGTTTTATAATCAGCAGACTGATTTAATAATACCTAATGGTAAGTATCGTAAATTCTAGTACCTATTTATGATCATAAAAACTACATTTTGTTTTTGTTTTAATGATGGCATGTATGTTGTAAGTAAGTTGAAAATTTATAGAGCACATTATGCAGACGCGTCTAGTGTGCGAATGTGCAACACAAACAAGTATGTCTTTAATGATCGCCTAAAAGTGTCGGTAAAGTTTTGCTTTGTTCCTGCTGCTAGTGGTGACAGTAATGGTAAATTAGTAATGAATATTTATTCTGTGTTGTTACGCAAGAAACCTATTCTTATCTGTTGAGTTCCGTTGTCATTCTGTCAGTCGGTCAGTCTGTCTGTAACGAGCATGTATTGTGGAAAAACAGCTGACTCAATCAAGGTTCCATTTGGGTGGTGAGTTGGGTTGGCTCAGGAAACTGTGTACTAGATGGGGGTCCATATCATCCATGACAAGGGGCAAATTTTTGGAGTAAATGTGGTAGCACGGTGTAATGAATGGGAGAATGTGGCATGCATAGGCCATGCAAAAATGGCTGAACCAGTTGTTCTGCGCTGCCGTTTATGATGGTGAGTGGGGTTGGCCCAACAAATCATGTATTAGGTGGGCGTGCACATTGTAGTCGTCACTTTGAAGTTCAAAATTTCAAGTTGTCTGATCTTAAATAGTTGTACATTCTACCGCTACTGTTCTGCAGTCGACAGAATTTAAGTTTCAAAAATGTATTTCTGCTGACCGGGATTGGATATAGAAAACTTCTACGTAGCACTATATGACTTGGTTGGCATCCTTGATTGAACTTTGAAATTTATGATCGCCTTACAAGAAGATGGATGATTAGCATCAGCGAGTCAGTGCAAAGGCCTTTTTCATTGTGGAGTCTGATTGTGGATAAAAAAAGAATGACATCAGGCCAGTGGTTAGCATTATTGCCGTATGTTCCCTTAGACGATTGAGTATGTTGAGAGTAAGGTCATTTGTCCGTAATGAAACCTTGTTCCACTGCTGCCACTCACAATATTGTGTAGCCCAGCATTTTAAGTAAGTATGTAAGTTTTTATTGGTCTCTTGTAGCCATAAGGCTAGATTAGTTGCACACAATACAAAATACATAAAAAAATACTACTGCTAGTATACAAATGTGCTTATAGACTATAGGCTAGTGGGTACATAACATTATGATACAATGAATATACATGTAGGCCTATGTAAGTAATGTTATACCTGAAATTAATAATTTTGATTAGTACAAAATAAAAAATGTATACATATAAAACGACAGTAATTAAAATAGCATTACATAAAATAGGCAATATAGTATGAAAAATACATAAAACACAGTATTTTCACTTCCCATTGTATTGTATTGCTTGCTAAATGTTGATTGCCGGCTGTTGTATTGTATTTTGTGTTTGTTTACTGTGTTGTTAATTTTTGTATTTCATTTTCTGTGATTTTTAGCCCTCGGGCTACGATCCTAATAAATCCGAATCTGAGACGTTATTTTACGGAGCAAGTGATGGAGGAGAACCCGAGCGGATCCAGTTAGCCCAGATTTACCTGGAAAAATGGCCATTAAATGAGAGTAGTAGTTACAGAAATATGGTTGACAAACAGTACACTTTGTGTTATCGGGATATCGCAGATCCAGAAAGCTGGGACTGTCGGCACACGAAGCAGTGGCTGCAGTGGGCAGTGTACAGATTTGGTCTGCATGGTGTTGACTTGGATTCGTTCTCGCTGAGTGGTGCACAGTTGCTGCAGCTGCAGTATTCCGAGTTTGTACGGCACATTCCTCGTGACTCGGACAACATCTTCTGGACACATCTGGAACTTCTCAAAAAGTACAAATTTGTCGGTAAGCTCACAGGACTCGTTTGTTTGACAGCCGGTATCGTGTATGATCTACCTGCAGTGCTGCGACACTGTTGGTTGCACGACAGGAAGGGCATCCGTCGTGTAAAAAAACTTAGTGGTGGGGTGCTGGCATCGTTGTTTGCCTAGAGCGAGGTGCGGGATTGCCCATGGCCTAGCTTATGCCATTTCCACTCACTGTTTCTTTCTTCAGTGAAATCCGGATTGGTTTTCAATTCACCCATAGGGTGAAAGGGTGAAAGTTCAGACCAATACGGACCAAAAAGTCCAATGTAAGGGGGGTCTAAAATTGATATTTATTGACCAAATATGGGTTCAAAGTTTCAAATTAAATAGACTCATATAAGGATTCACGGTCAAACTTTTGACCATGTGTTGAGAGCTGACGCGCCTCTCGCACATTGCTCGGAGGAGGCGCGACCATATACCGCTAGGTATTCTAGTTGTAACTGTATATGTGTCACACTCCCTAAGGCGTGATATCGCCATGTTTGTGTGAAAGTGTCGTTAAATTTTAACCAACTGTCCAACAGCTCGCTACTGTTGTATGTAAAATATGTCGCAGAATAATTTTTAATGTGATTATGGACAGTCGGGGAAAAATTCCGGATGTGGTTAGGGAAAATATAGGAATTTCATTTTTAAGATAGAGTAGGAACCATGACTCTGTATGATGTAGCAATCATGTGTTGCAGCGATTCCACAGCAAGCCATTGTGACAGATTCATCTGATATCCGTGTCCTTGGATATCAACAGAAGTCCGTCAGTGATAATGACGTTGCTGTCACCACTCAGCCACCGACCACCCTGGAGTGTGCATCTGGTACATGTACTAGTAGTACTTTATTGAAATGCTTTGATCAATCAAAAATATGCTTTATGAATTTTAAATTTCTCTATAATACCATGGCCTTCGGTGCTTTGAGGCTGTTGGTTGGGTGGCAGGAAGGGCATACGGCTCGTTAAAAGATTGAGTGATGGGGTGCTGGTGTGGTTATCTGTCTGGAGCAAACTGCAAATGATTTGCATACGGTCTAGCTGATGTCACTGCCACCCCATCATCTCTTGCTTTATTAAAATCCAGAATGGTTCTGCCTTTCTAGTACCGACTTACCCAGGATGTCCTGCGACAAAACTCGTGCTATGAGTTTTACAAGGTAGTGTAGACACATTAGTTAGGTGAGGTGGACACCTAAGCTGTCGTGCGATGTCAAATTATGTGAGGAATTTTGATGTCAAAAATTATTAAAATCAACTATTCCTCAACTTATAGCCAATAATATGAGTGGGTGTTTTTTCTGAAACACGATGTATATTTCCTGTTTTATAATCAATTTCATTGGTTTTTCATTGTACACTTTCATAACATTTATACTGGTAATTGAAATTGGCTCTGATTTGACATCACATGTATTTTATCTGTATTTTCACTGTGCATATTAACCATATTTGTCATTACATATGCACAGATATGCCAGTTTATTTTTTTGTCAAAGTTTGAATTTCTTATGGCCGTAGTATCCAAAGGGCCGATGAGCATCAGCGGCATACCAAAGCTGCTCAAAATCAGTCTTAACAACGGTTTTGGAAGAAATGTCGTTGTTAAGTGATATTGTGCTTGATAGGCGTCAACGGGTCACAGATTCAGCTGTGGCAGTTTCTGCTGGAGCTGCTTACCGACGGTGCATTCAGGTCCGTGATCCAGTGGATTGGCGATGACGGCGAATTTCAGCTGATTGATCCGGAGGCTGTCGCACAGCTGTGGGGTCAACGCAAGTGCAAGCCGACGATGAACTACGAGAAACTGTCTCGCGCCCTGCGGTACTACTACGATGGCGACGTGATTGCAAAGGTTCTATGTCGCCTCCAGTTGTTTAGTACTGCCTACATTATTCTGACAAAGTACGAAAGATAGTATTATTCTGACCATTAACTGGAATATTGTTTATGGGTGGCTGTACAATTTCTATGCTAAACTAAAATAGGCTTGCGATGTTCCTAAGTGTCTGTGTAGGAAAATCTTTATGGATTTTCTGTATTATTTTATTTACCGGCACTGAGCGAGGTACATAGTAGCATAACAACAAAAAACAACAACACCATCCTTTGTCCAGGACAACCCAGGTGAGCTGGTACCAGAAAGGTAAAACCAATTGGGATTTTACTGAAGCAGTGGCATCAGCTGGGCCATATGCAAGTCTGCATCTCGCTCCAGACAGATATCCACGCCAGCATCCCATCTCTCCGGCTCTGTAGTAATGTAAATGACTTGAAATTGCTTGAATTTATCACAGTTATTTTCCTATTCGTGCTTCCACGTTATGGTAGTAATACCGATATTTTCAGCTAAACTGCTGCGTAATATACAAACGATGCTGTTTATATTTGTAGGTTCCAGGGAGGCGTTTTGTGTACAAATTTGTCTGTGATCTGCAAAATCTACTTGGTTATTCAGCGGCCGAGCTGAATCGGCTCGTGTTGCACAGCACTAACCAGTTACCACGCCACTCAGCCTTGCATCCCATCTGATAGACTGACATTAGTAGAACTGTTGCATGCAGTAAATTTGTACATAGTTTCAACTGTTACTGTTCATAATTACTTCAGCCCTGGCATGGCAGGGTGCAAAGTAATACAATTTATGTAGTCGTTGCAAGCATATCTCAAAAATCAAATGTCCAAACTATCCAAATTTCGATGTGTATTGCCTGTAGCTGTGGAATGGTCCCTCTTCTGGTGGCGATGGTTATAGTATGTTCTGTAATTCTAGTTTGTGGATGACCGGGGGTTCTGTGTTCTATGTTACATTCCATGCTACGTTTCACCCTCGAGTTTTCTTCTGAGATGTGAAGGCCTGACATATGCTGTGTGCCTTTGAATGTTATTTATGATTTTGGTGATGTTTAACATTGTAATGTGACATAATTCTGTTCACTCAGTTACAACAGCTGTCCACTGAAGAATGAGGCCTGAATGTCGGTTAAAAGCCTTTAACCCCTTTACCATGGGATAAAATTGTTACATTTTTTAACAAAATATGTACATGGTGTATATATAATATATCACAATTTACTGGAATAGCTGTCACAACATTAGGACGAGTTATCTCGGGGTACATGGCGACATAGTGGAAAAAGGACAACACGGGCGAGTTAACTCGGAGATGACGCTGTGTGGTGCATTTGTGTTGGACGAGATAACTCTGGGTCCACTGTAAAGGGGTTAATATCCTGTGCCGAACGCAGTAGGTGCTGAAAGCAATTTGTTCATGTACCATAGCAAATATTGATGCATGCATTATGAAAACCATGCATATTTTGTTCCATACATATAACAGTATTTTGTAATTCAGTTACTTTTTTATTATACACTGTCCCGATTGAAATGATGCCATATTTCAAATTTGTTTAAATATATCATCACTCAGCTAAAACACTGATTAATCTGATTAATATGTACACGTATTTGATATAAAATGTGCAAGTTTAAACAAAATACACAGCCTAGTTTATGAAATATAAAAGTTTAAAAAGTTGAACTTTAACAGTAAATAGTGTAGTTTAGCGCGTGTTTCCATTGCCCGTTGCGCTGTATTGTATTTATTCAAATTTGAATTCTGGCATCATTTCAATCGCCACACAGTGTAGATAATAGTATGTTCAGAACATGTATTCAGTGTGTTAAATTTCTATGCCCTATACTGTGGTACACTTGTAACGAAATTAGTGTATGTCAGATGTAATTACAAAGGAAAAGTAATCTGGTTTTGGCACTTCATATGAAAACCACTTACATGTGTCAATGTTCAACAGATTTCTGCTATAAATATCAGTTATGTACAGTGATTTGTCATTTATATGACAACAGTCAGAAATTATCAAGCACAGTTCAGTTGACAGTGAGTGAGTAAGCTTACTACGAAACAGTATATCTTGATATGAATAACGCCGTAATTACTACATAATTATTTCAAAAACAAACGAACTGGGAAATACACAGATCGACATTCTTTGCACACTACACAGTAGTAAACAAACGGCCTGGTCCGTTATTGTATAGAAATGATCATAAGCTTTCACTGAACTTCTGGCTGTTGCTCAATACTCACCAGCTGTGCCTGATTCAAAAATGTGTGGCCATGTTTGATTTAAGTGTAGTGTATCGAGCCCCCCACATTTGTATCAAAATAGGTAGATACACAAACCTCCCTACTTCTTCCTCTAGTGCCAGGTGAAGCTGTCCAAAAGAGTAAGACCCAAATGTGGGTAATAGTGCGCTGCCTACAGAACTATTTCAGGACCAGTCATCGAGAGCAGCACATCGATGGCTGTGATTGGCAACATGTGACTTGCTATTAGTGTTCTACAGCAATTGGCAGTCACAGGTCTAATTGGAGCTGTTATCAATTTATAACTATGTCGTATGTCAGCAGAATCATATCGATTAAGATGAAGAATGTCGCGGTTTATCCGTAGAGCCACTTTCGCCAGGCAATGTGGCCAAAAAGATGGATATACAACCGACCAGTTGTCTGACCATCTGGCAAAAGTGGCGCTACGGAATCAGGCACAGGTGATATGATTCTGATGACACACAACTTACTTATAAAATCACGTTCTACCACTATGGACATGGCCAGCAAAGGCCCTGTTAATAAATGAAATCATAAACAAAAAAGAAAGAGAATTAACACAAGCAAAACATATAGCCCTTTCGGCAGGCATGCCGAGCGAGCTAAACTAGACGGGTGACAGTTATATGGTTGGACTGCCATGACAGCCATCCACCATAATACGCACTTTACTCCAACAGTTAAAATGACTACAACATAAAACAGCATAGACAAAATCAAGCAACACAATTCACCTACTTCCGGTTGTATCTAAAGCTGGCATCTACAGCTGACTGCTGATGCTCAGAGCCTAGCAATGTAAACAAACTTATGAGGACCATAGTTTACAAATACAACACGGTCAAATGTTGAGATTCGCCCACAAAAAAAAATTAGAGGTGGTGCAAAAAAATTCAATAATTTGCTTTCAATGCTTGACATCACACCAAACTTCTGTGCAAATTTTGTCGCGATCGAGTTAGGGACGGCTGAGATCCACTGTCTAGAGATAAAGTACTGTGCAAAAACACAAGCCATTCCCTGATGGGCGGCTAAAAGTGGGGCTTTACTGCAGTTAGCCTATACATTATAACTGTGCAACATACAGCTGCAAACGCTGTCGTGAAAATAACTGTAGGCCTATAAAAGCAAACTTTTTAACTTATTGCCCTACACACCAACTAAGTTATAGGCCTACACTGTCACCAATTAAAACGACTAGCGATCATTCACACTTAATAAGGATGCAACTGATTGGTGCATGTCGCCTTCATCCCCAGGGACTTATCGGGGATCCAGACCCTCCACCAGCCAAGATCATCAGGGCGTTCTAATGGGAGGTGGCACGCCCCCGGTCAGAGATCTGCCTCCCCCCAAATGAGAAGTTTTAAGTGTATAACTGGACACCTGGGATTTTAAAAAATAGTGATTATATGTTAGTTTTATGTCAAAAACTGCATATTTGTACATATGACC
>Ga0209782_1000755_pt1 | contig 15184 bp, 9 predicted proteins | sample WorMetmaBAHAMAS1_FD_187390 | JGI IMG/M metagenome (GOLD analysis project Ga0209782, IMG submission 187390) | Marine gutless worms symbiont microbial communities from Max Planck institute for Marine Microbiology, Germany - Inanidrilus... | ecosystem: Host-associated > Annelida > Digestive system >...
CCAGGTGTTGCTACTGTCACATGCTGCCTGCGCATCGATGTCCACAACGACGACGACAACGCGTGACAGAGGGGACCGCTATGGCCCCATAGAATGGGCCCAACAATATATTGCACAGTGAAGTGATAAGCTCCCCCGCCACTGCTGATAGCATTTGGATGCAGGCATAAGCGGAATAGCCTACCGTGTTGCCCCCTATTGAATACGTCTGAAATGGCGATGTGTGCACATTGCCATCTAGCAAATGGGAACAATCAGAAAATGGGACAAACAGATGGATCCTAGCATTGCTTTATGTGCCCTGCTACTGAACACAATGCCATGATGGTAGTTGGCCTGGGTGACTGGTTAAGATACTGAGGTGGTATGCCGAACAGACAGTCACCCATCCCAGTACTAATTGGGCCCGACACAGAGTGAATTTGTTGATCAAGACCAACTGCTACCGCTAAGCCACACCGCCAATGATGTGTACAGCATCTATGACAAATAAACACAGAAGTCCAGTCTGAATAAACTATGACTCGGAATTTATTAAGCAAACACCAGAGTACGTACATCCTTGGCGCTGGATCCGGAGACATCGATCCATGTCTTGGAGAAAAAAGCACACGAGCCCAGCATAAATATGATGTAGAGGACTGCGTGTATTGGATCCTCAAGCACGTGCTGAAAAGTCTCCGGCGGTGACAGGTAGTAACATAGACCACCGACTGGGTATGACCTAGCCGGTCCGCCTCCGCCGACATCCTGCCCAGCAGACACCCAGTCAATACATTCAGACTCATCGCCAATTAAACTCTGCAGCCGCACTCACTTCCAACCCTTAACGTCAACAAAACACTTCACCCTGTGTGGTGCCTACTGATCTATGCAGTGCAGTATGTCAAAATTTGCCTGTTACTGCCAATGACCAATATTCTGCCATAACAGATACATGTAGCGCATCACGTTATTAGTTTGCCGCCTGCTAGGGGTGTGAAGTATCTATCGGAATCAGTGTGTCTGTCCGCTTGAATATCTAAAATACCACAAGTGGAAACTTTAACAAATTTTCTGCACAAGGTGCCAGCAGCCAAGGCCTAGTTATCCTTTGACGACAGTGAAAGTATAATACAACCGAATTTAGGAAGATCTCAGTGCCTAAGTAGCCAACTAATGGCACGCATTTTATATTGACCACCGGCAGTTGGTCAATTAAATCGTCCATTTAGGACGATTTAATTGACCAACTGCCGGTGGAGAAAACGACATCTGAGTAAATTGATCATTAATTTGCTGTGGAAAAACCGGACCTAAAAGAGTTAACCATTCCCAATTTTTAAACACTAAAAGTCCAATGAAATCTAAAACCATGATTTCCCCAAAGAAAAATTTGAACGTGATGATATTTCAATTAACCAGGATCAGCCAAGAAAATCACTTACCGCCCAAACACCCAACAGATTGATCAAGATGTTTCCACTAAATTTAGCCGCCAACATCTGCAACAGATATAAACAAACTCTACATGAACAAAAAACACACGATGTGGAAGCAAACATGTCACAATGACAGCATAAAACTAATGACAGAATCAAACTAATGGTCGTATTCAGCACAGTAAAAAATTAGGGTTCACAATGTATGTAATACAGTTATGTCCGTGGTCAATTCATGGGTTTATCTGGGTCAGGTCAGATGGTCACCATCCAACGTGACACACCTTCCTCTTGCTTCTGAATGTCAACTCTACATTAGACGTGTCCCTCGAATAACCTCCGAGGATTATCTGTAATTGTTATTGGAGCATTATTTTGTAGGTCAAATGCCCGAAAAACACAACTAATCCAGAAAAGAACATAAATTAAAGAAAAAAACTCGAGTCTGAGAAACTTAATGGTGAACACAGCTGATCACAGATAATTAGATAAAACACTCATTTGTCAATTTTACTGCATTTACAAGGTTCATCGAACCCTACAAGCAACGGCAATTATACAATAATTCTACCATGGATAGCATTAACATAGCCAGCGATCCTTGCAATAAATCACACGTGATTCACTCGCCTGTGAGATGACGTAGAGATTGGACACAAGAGCGCTCTGCAGAATGATGGGAATATTTGACGTGTAGAACAGTTTTATGGGATAACTGCTGTACTGGCCTCGGTAGCGGGCCGACTTGATGGGCAGGTCCACTCGGAAACCCTGTCAACATTGCCATGTCTCCGACATCACTGATCACTAATCAACTTCACCAGAAAAAATTCTGCTGTGTTATACTCTTAACACACAACATGCAAGGCTTTCAACCTTAAAATGAAAGACCACCTTTGTTCAAATGCATAAATAAAGAGAAATTTAAATGACTCATATCATATGAAAAACTACCTACAGACTATCTGGTTTACTCAACAACAGATAGTAACAGAAAACACACACAATAGTCATCAGAAGCCAAATCTGAGGCAAAAATGATCACTACTGACATAAAATAATATATACATAAATATATATATGGAAAAAAGAGTCAAAATGGAGTCAAGTAAATAAGTAAGTAAGTGAACCTGGAAGTAGATGACAATGGCAAAGACGAGGATCGTGGCAAGCAGGTTCATCAGGTTTGGCAAATTCTGGCGGTAGAAAGCCTCACGCAGGCCGCGCACCTTGTCCTGACGAGTTGCCAACAGGTGAAACAGAGCAATCACTGCACCTTCAAACTCCGTACCTGAACACACAGCACCAGGCAGCATCACACACTTTAGTTCGGCGATGTGGCACAGCGGCAATGTAGTTTGTCACATCAATGAAATGTCAAGCCTGGTTAGTACTAGGATGGGGAACCATCTTCAGGCAAGTATACCATCTCAGTATGTAACCAGTCAACTAGGTCAACTCAGTCTAGCATCCAGGCTCCAGGGTTGTTAATCGAGTTTCCAAATTGGCTGGCTGGGCCAAAGTTGGGAATGTCAGGTGGCAGGTAAAAACCGTGTGATCCCACATGACATGTGAGATCCTACAGCAATGAGACCGGTTGCATACTCAATTTACTTACACTTCATACAAACATGCGCCTAGCATGCTGTCAGCAGTCAAGCAATGCATGTAAGATATACAGATAAACTTATCAACTACCTCCACACTGCTACTGAACACAGTGCCACAATATCATTTACACTAGCAATCAGAAATTTGTACATGGACTACAAAATGCACAAATATACACACAAGCAAAATCTCAGGAGCCTCCTTAACCAGTGTATTTTTGGGGCTGGGCTGATTACCTGCATTCTGGGAAAAGCCTGTATCATAAATACTCCTCAGCTATGATTATAAGACAAGCTGTAACACACCACAGGGCATGTATAAAAATAGGCTTTTGTCAAAGTCAAAATAACCATGTTTTGAGACTGTTGGTTCGTTGGCTGGAGTTTAACAGCATTTTCATATGAATATGGTGATATTGCACCTTAGAGTGACTACATCTTACAATTATCAAAATATACAAAGTTTGGAATATGAATATAAATCTGTGATACAGTTAGTAAACTGATAATACAGAATGACAACAAATACAAGAAATCAACATGCAACAACTGATGAATCGGTATCGAAAAAAGAAACACACATCAAACTGCTGGTTTGGAAAATACCACATCATCTGGCATGCAAAAAAACTAGTTCTTAGTAAGTAACTCTGGGTAATCAGGACTAATATAAAAATTAAAATGCAAAAGGATAGTTTAAAACACCTGCTAGAGGTTGTAGTACAACAGACTCACCATTGAGTCAGTTACAGTCATTCAATGAGTTGAGTTGAGCAAGGTTTAACGTCCCACCAAACACATCATAGGTCAAATCGGGGACGGGTTTTATCGTTCAAAACACTCAACCAGCAGTGTCAACAGTCATTCAATGCTGATCACGTACCGCGACCAGTATTGACAGTCGTCGGACTGAAAGCTTTCCAGACGATCGTCTCGCAGATGTTGGTTGCAATGAAGAGTGAGATGCCGGAGCCGAGGCCGTAGCCTTTCTGCAGCAGCTCGTCCAGGAGAAGAACGATCAGTCCGGCGACAAACAGCTGAATGATGATGAGCAGGCAGACGCCAGCTCCGATCTCCGACGGCAACCCGTACATGCCCGTCATCACGTAGACTATAGCTTGACCGACTGTGATCACCATCCCGAACACTGCACACACGGCACACCGATGAACGGAAGTGTACTACAAATTCCACTAGAACCGAACTAACGGACAGATGTCCAAGCACGGAACTGAGTTTTAACGGAAGTATTCTATCATTTAACCACAAAGCTGTCTATTCAACCACTGTTAGTCTTTTACTAGCCATGGTTAGCTGCAAAATCAAAGGTGCGCCGACGGTAACTAGCAACTCTTGCTGTTAACACACTGCTTTAAATAGAAAACTAAAGTGGAACTGCACTAACACGCAGATAAAGCAGCTTATGCAGTAACACTACAAACGAAATCATCACATGCAATGTAGTTCACAGCCATGTGATCTCTATAACCAACTACGCAACTCGGGCCAAATTTGTCACTGATAAAAAATTGGTATGTATAGGAGAACAAATTCACAGATTCATACAAATACAACACTAGCAGCTGGCATGCAGCAGTCACAGTGTACACACAGTATAACATGCATACATTTCTGGGCTCCATTGAAAAGTGCTCGGTCTTTCGGAGTATCACCAACTTCGATGATTTTGGCGCCAGCGAGCAGCTGCATGATGAGACCGGACGTGACAATCGGGGAAATACCAAGTTCCATCAATGTTCCTTACACCAGCAAACAGTAACAACATTCATCACCAGTAACAACAAGTACTGTGTGTTCGTAATTTACTAATTTAAAAAAACAACAATTTTCACAGAATATATTAAATAAATTAATTTCCCAAATAACATTAAAAAAATTACGTAAAAACAATCACCTAATTATTAGGCCATGGCACTTCTCTATGGAGTGAAAGCGGTCTATAGTTATTTAACATTCCCTAAATCTGTTGGTCTGTGTGTGTGTCTGTCTGTCCAGTGCATTGTGGCAAAGTGGCTCATTAGATATGGATGCGGTTTGAGACAGTAGATCGAATGAATCCAAGAATGAGGCAGGTTGTTGGATCTGGAGATCGAACAATTTTTGAGGGCAAAAATGGGGAGTTTGCGGCATCACAGCCCCTTCCCAATAACTTTGGGATTTCTTGTTAAATGCCACTAACAAATTACCACAAAAAGTAGATAGAAATATGATGCCTGCAGATTTATCATAAAAATTAAACAGTAAACTGGATGATACATTACATATCTCAAAACTGCATGCTGGTTTACAGCTGGCAATAACATGATGGCCAAACACAACAGTTACATAATACACATTTTCCAAGAACGAAAGCTACATCCAATCTCTTTTGAGATTTCTGCCCAATGAACATCACACCAGTGACCAGCTGTATGGAAAAAAACTTGACCAATGCCAACCTACCTCGATTTGATGCCAAAATAACTCGCATCCAATAAAATGGGTCGGCAGAGTCAGAAGACATTATGCCGAATAACGGAATCTGTAAAATAAAGCAAACATATCCACAGACATGACAGTTGCAATATAAACACCACAATTCATTCCATTCAAAATAAGCATCTGCAGGATTTTGTTACAATTACACCAATATTTGTGTCTTTTTCTTCTTCTTCTTAAAGTTCCACTTTTGCTACTGCTATCACTACTATGACTGGCTACACAGGAGTCTGTGTATTGATAATTAAAACAGTTTTTAAAGCAGTTTTTGCAGGCTGCAAGATCATCCTGTCACCAAACCAACAGCATCAAAGTACTGAAGGAAATGAGATCAGTAAATATCACCACATACAAAAACAAGCTGTAGAAAACAGAAAGAAAAAACTTACCTGACAGCAGACAAGGAAGATGAACAATGTTATTGCTGTCCATAGTACTTTCTCACGAAACTGGATCTAAAAATTTATATAAATGTTGCAACACGAACATCATACACTAAACAGAACATGAGAAACTCCAGCAAAGTAATTAAAAACAAGAGGGCCTAGCAGTGGCTAGCATAGCGCGAGATGTTGTTTAGATTACCCCTCCCCGTGACCACAATACGCGGTAAATGTGCATCGCAATTTGAAACCTAAATTAGCTATAATGCGCCAATGCACTTCCATCACAGACAGACGGACACTGACACTGTAGCATAAGCGCGAGATGTATATATTACATCTCGCGTTAATAACAAAGTCAAATTTGAAGCAATCAAACAATACTTTACGTACACACACACACACGCAGCTTTTATGGCAATAAAGTGAAAACACAATAGTTGGTGATATAGAATCTCACTGCCTTACAATACACTGCATGCACCAGGATGTGCAGTTTCACTTTACTGCCTACTTAGCTGGAAGTGGAGACCAATCAGTTATGGCAACCAATCATAATCATAAACTGCATCAGGAAATTTTGTATACAAAGTATCTGCAGCTCCTCACTGAACTAAACTGTATGCTATATGCAGTTTTACAAAAGTGTTATTTTTATGTCACTGTATCTTGTGTATCCTATACTTAAAAATTACATAATACAGATAACACTGAAATAAGTAAGCATTCAACATTGGTGCACTTAACTTACCTTTCTTTCTGGCTTTTGAATTTCAGGCAGAACAGCACAAAATGGCTTCACAAACTCCAAAAACTTTACTAAAATTAATACAAATAAAAACTGTAATAGTTCATCCTAAATATTCTTGCAAAATACTACATAAGTAAGTACATATAAATGGAAAGATTAAAACAGTAATTACAACAACTACAAAACAGTTTGATCAGAAATCCCAGGCGTAAATAATGTAGGCTGAGAAGCGGACCGGCATCTGTGGAAATACAACGGGAAGTAGTGCAATGGTTATAGCCAAGGTGTTGCCATCCTTCACAGTAGCCAAAGGTTTTCAGCAAATAGGACCAGTGCATTGGCTGGCCCGCCTGTCCCATCCACTCTTACTAAAAGCCGACCACACAACCGCACAACGACCACAATCTTGACCATGACCGCATAACACAACTGCACACACCTCGATCGCTTTCTATTATCAGAGTTCTTTTGTATTTCATGGACTTTTACATGATATACTTTCACCAGTGCACATTTTACTTTTACCTTTTTTGAAATTTAATTAAATCTTAATTGATGTCTTTTAGAGATAAACATACAGAGACAGTTAACTGCATGCAGAATGATCACGCTGTCTGAGCGCTGTGCAGTCGGTCGGTGCGGTCTTAATAGTTATTTAATGCTCAGCAGCCATACTGACTAAGTTGTGCGGTCGGCTTTCTGTGAGACCCGTCCCATCTGTCCCAGCACGTTCTACACTGACGTTGGGATGAGCCGTTTTAGGCTTTGTAGTATATTTTCGTATATTATTACAACGGTTTAAAGCACGAGAAATATACACTTGACTTTATAACGCAATTATTCTTCTTACACATTACTCGAAATCATTCCAGTATCACAATATGCTATGCTATACTGCCACGACAGCAAGTTGCATCAGTGCCTAATGTGAACTTTAGCCATTATAAAATCATAATGTTTGTTCTAAATTCATACTTACTTCCCATGTTTATAAGATAGTCTTTTCCTCAGCAATAAACTATAATTCACACGCTAGTATTAATAAAAACTAACAAAATATCGGAAACTTCATACAACAAATTACCAAATCCCGACTAACATATTAACTAAATCATACCTCAATCTAAAACTAAAATAGCGTTGGCATGTAAGTAAGTAAAGGCAACACTACCAGTGTGCGGAAGTTGCAACTGTTGCGGTGCTGCACGGAGCAGCAAGACAAGTTAGATAACCCTAACGCAACACATCATGCGGGTGATACAAGACATAGGCTATAGGCCTACAACTTTCTGCAAGTTAGGCCTAACTACCACAAACGTCCTCATATTATACGCATGCCGGCGCCACCAGGTGTTGCGCGGCGCAGTAGTCTTGTGTCTTGTAGGCCCTAGAAAGGCACGTTACTGTATGGGGAATGATGCAGTACATTTGTCATATTCTTCGGTAGGCTAGATTGCGGCATGTTGCGACTTTTGCCCGCGCAAAACGCGCAAGACATCCTGCCCGCCGCCAGGTGTGAAGTCACTTACGCACTCAAATCGTCATAGTCCAGCTTAGCCGGATCTAACCGTGATGCTAGGAGAGCGTACAGCGTTCCAAGAACGATGGCTGGATGTATATAGGTAGTACAGGCCTACGACCGAGATGAGGTAGAACGTGTGGATCCATGGAAGAGAAAAGTGAAAGACATGTCAGAAAAACGTTATTATGCCATAGTCACTGCCATAGTCACTCGCAGGCTGCAGCATTCGTAACAAAGCGTATACTTCCTTGTACACCTAGTGGCTATCCTAGAATATCATCATGATATTCTAGGATAGCCACTAGCCAGACTTTCTTGATGCGCTGTTGAGGTTCTTCCACAGTAGATATGCATGGTGTGTCATGGTGAGGTACGCGGTGCGGTGAGGTGTCGCGCGATGTTGAACGACGCCGTACGATGCTGTCGTGGCACGACGCGCCTTGCGACGCTTTATCTGTGCGCATTTTACCATGCAATGCATACGTCAACGCATCCGGTATGAATATTCATGCGTCGACGTGCGGCGCCGCGCGGTCGGCACCGTCGGCACCGCATCTCGTGTGAATGAACCTTTAGCGCTATGAACGGTGAACGTGTGGATCGGACCTGAGCGAAATCGCAGATACCGCGTAGCGCCGCGATCACGCAACTATTGACGCTGCTGCTTGAGTGCACGGGCGCGGAGACGTTAACGCGCAGGTAGGAAAGCAGAGAGCTCTGCCGCACAGGCAGTGGGACCGTGGCAGCAGAGGCCTAAATCATGCATGCGAGACCGTCCGTGCGAGCGCTTTTTTGGGCTGCGCGCTTCGTTAGGTAAATAGCCTGAGCCACGTCGACATAGCGCTTCGGAAATACTGTAATGTCGTGCAAAACTGTAAATGAATGACGCTGCCGTTAGTTCGACGCCGTTTGTCACAGGTGTGAATTTGTTTTTTGTGCAGTTGTGCACTACAGGAAATCAGCCAAGTTCGAAAGCAGTAATTAGGCTTTCAACATACAGAGTAGTTGACTTGTGTTGCATTAGGCCTAAGGGAACTAATTTGTGGCATATACGCAGGCCTATGCCTGGTAATTTGAGCTATGGAACGGAAGACGCTATCCTACATTATCGGAGGCATAGACAGAATGCACGTGAACGCAGTCCAACATTTCCACTCCAGTTGGTTGGATCACGGGAATTGTCGAGACCCGAGAACATCTGACAGTGACTGGTCTGGTCGGATCGAATATTTTGGTGTCGTAGATCCGTGAATAGTTCTTTTGCACCGGATGCGGCGCCGTCGTACGTACAGTGCCGTTGCCGTACGGCGTCGTGCACGGTGTGGTGCCGCAATTTTGCAATGCAGGGCATAATGGCAACGCATTCAACGCGTCCGGTGTGAAAGACAAGATGGCCTATCGTGGTTCTTCGATAATATGGTTAATATTGGAGTAGCTGTATACTATTTTTGAACGTATACGGGAATCATCAATAGGGAATCGGTTAATCGAGATCCCGATTCTCGAGATTCCTTAGGTCCGCTCTGTGCCTGGCAGCCTGCGGTCTGCGCTGCCTCAGTTTGCGGTCCAGATGTAATTGTGCGTTACTTATTTTTGTAAGAAATTTATATCTAACTTGGTGACGTCATATTTCACGTAACATTTTTGTTTTTATGTTGTTCGTTGCAGCATCTCAGGTTGCAGTTATTTAGTGGAACACACACGCAGTCGCATTTTAATCACTGAACATTTAACTAGTCAAGATGAACGAAGAATCAAGCAGGCTGCTGATTGGCGTGAAAGTTGACCGGTTCTGGAACCGATATTGGCGCCTGATTGTATTCGCCGGGGTAGTTGTCTTGTCCAGCATTACTGGAGGTATAATTCTCTATTTATCTAGTATAAATCCCCGCAGCCTTTGCAGTCGTTCTGTCACTTTTTTGTCACCATGATTAGGCTTACGTAACAAACACTAATGTAGGCTATAGTAGCGGGTGTTAGTGGCCAGAAAAATTGAAGACCTATAAACACCTAATACTGTGTTCAGGTTACCTGCATTAGGCCTAACTGCAACTTCTTTTTTAGCGAGAGATGTAATATATACATTTCGCGCTTATGCTACGATGTCACAGTCAGTGACCGTCTGTCTGTCCGTCTGTCTGTGACGGAAGTGCATTGGGTCGCGGTGCATGCCGGGAAGAGGGGAGGAATCATCTCGCGCTATGCTAGCCACTGCTAGGCCCTTTTATTACTATTACTAAGCACGTGCATGGTCGCCGTGAACATCATAATGGCAGCGAGACAAAGAAGACGTCCGCGAAAAACGCAGATTTTGCAACTAATTGGTTGACAGTAGGGCGCGTCAGTTATATAAGAATATATCTATGTTATATCTGTTTCCGGTGAAAGACGGTAAACTTAGTACAGGCGTCATTGCAATATTTAATGCATCATATGTTACGGTTAGTCTTCAACAATCTAAAATTACCTTACAAAACAATTGTATAAATAATACCTCGATAACTCAGCCCACTTTGTCCTTTTATTTATGACTAAAAATGTAGATTTTGCAACTTTCACGCAAACTGTTATGTTTAGAACCGTATTACTCATAACCGGAAGTTTACTAAATATCGAGTAAAGCTGGATCTGGGATAAATATTCTTTATTTACTGACGGGCCCTATAATTACAATGGAAGACGAACAGAATTATCTGATATAGCCTGTCATGATTGACAATGACCTTGAGTGAAGGTTACTTTTACTGTTTGAAACCTTTGTAATATTCATAACTTATAAATATAGTGTTTCACCTACGATGTGTTTACACGTAAATTATAAAGTGCACATGGCTGGTGATTTAAGCTTTATTGTCAAAAGTAAAGGATTGCTGGCAGAAACATGCACTGCAAAAGTGGCATTATTTTGGAAACGGTGCTATAGAGGGACATTGTAAAAACAAGCCACAGACAGGATATGCTGCCTATTTATTAGCAGTATTTGTGATCACCTTGGGTGTACATCCAGGTCATTCGTCGATTGCAAGTTTTATGATATGATATTTTTGTAGTTGCCCAATTGCTGTACTCTTAAGCCCATCGCTCAGTCCCTCTGCAATAGCGAAGCTTCTTGTAGATAATTGCAGCTATTGCAGGTAGGCTAAATGCAGCCTTACCATCTTGTAATATCACATTATTGATTATTGGGCACGTAATATCGTCATATTACAAGTGTCTATTTTTATTCATTGCAGCGATGTGGATGTCGAACCAGCGTTCTAAGATGGAAGGCGTTCTTGAGACAGAATGGCGAGATCACTACACCTATAACAAGGAACCTGCGTCCAGAGTAATGTATCAGGTGCCTAATAAAACAAAGGACAATGACGCCGGTATTAATGTCTATGAAGAAGAGGAAACGCTTGAAGACTACGTACAAGATGAGGTTCAGTTTGTTGTGGCTCTCTTATGATAGTCCTAACCTATAGGCCACAACTTAGTAACTTAGTAATTATTGCAGTTGCTCTTCAGTAGTCTGATATGATACAAGTGTCACCGGGTTGCGGACAAACCGGAAGGTGTGTGCTTACTAGGCTACAAATAATGTGTCACACCTATAGACGAGAGTTCGCAGCGCACGGCGCCTGCCTTTATTGCATCACAGAGTTCGATCTTTTACTCGTGATGCAATCTCACACTCAGATCATCTCACACATGCTTAGGCACGTCGTCATATCGCACCAAGCAGACCAATACTGACCCTGGTCAGCGTCTGCGCCCTCTTAGGAGGCCGCGTCCGCCGCTAGGCAGCCAATCAGCGTGTTGCACGTGGCCACATGGGCCCGTTGTGGCCTACCGTTCCGAAGCCGGAGCAATGACCACGCAGGGTGAGGCGTAGGGGTGATTTATGGGCGTCCTCCGGATTGATATTCAGATTGGTCTGGCGGTTTCCCAATTTAAAGTCCCGCCTCCACGGACTGGCAACGTCGCTGCCGACGTCGCACGGCTGAATCCAACAGCGCTTCAGCGTTGGGAAAAAATTGGGTCCGTGGGGTATGGACTCGTCACCCCTTACACAAGAACTAGTAGACCTAATCTGTAGGTCTACTGACGAGTAGCCCATTTGTCGATTTGTTTAGCAATATGTTCTCAGTTTCGACCGACGCTTGTTGCCTGGTGATTACACTCGACGTGCAGCGCGATATTGTCGGTTTTGCGTGAGGCAGTGTCGGGCGTATTGGCGTTAGCAGGTATACTTGTTGTACGTAGCTGTTTATTCAGAGTTTGATGGTAATAGTATACTGCCCGCTGTATATATAGGTCTGTAATGTGGGCCCGCGCTTCATTAGGCCCTAATCCGTCGATTTACGGATACAAACGTATACGGAACCGGTTGCGTTAAAATATGGAAAACTCGCCACAAAGTATTCGTGGATATACAGAATTTTTATCGACCGTGTTGCAGGGGAGATAATACGTTTGGTAGCGTCCGTGTGTGTGTGTGTGTGTCCGTTTACTGTGGGCACTCCTGTTTGAACGTTTGACCTTTGATTTTTTTGGCATGAGGGTCGACCTTGACCTTGGCTAGCCTGGAATTGTAGGTCAAGGTCGTAGGTCAAAGGTCAAGGTCAAACAGTGAACATTGTTTACGCTCTCCCGTTTGAACCAGTGGTGCGGAACAGGTCGATATTAGGACTTGGCTTGCCGAGTTCAGCCAATGGTAATTGCGAATGACCATTACCGGTCCATTGGAATTGTCTGTTTTTCAGTAATCAGGGGGCGTTCAACGTGTCGCGCGTAAGCGGTCGATCAGCTTTATTTTAACAGCGTTTGCCGCGGCGTGCAGGACAACCCGGCACCGGACGAGGTGGAGTACTACTATGACGACAAGCATGACCCGGCGCTGAGGTCGCGCGTCATCGACGACAACTACTCGGAGAACTACGACGAGAAGATGCGCAAGGCCAAGGCCAACAAGACCGCCGCCGACGACGACCAAAAGCCGCCGCTCGGCGTCACCACCGCCACCGGCGTCACGCCCGAGCTGCGCGACTACACGCTCAACGACGATTTTCGTGACCCGTTCAAATCTCTGCCGGAGGTCAGCGGACTTCCCGTCCCGTACGGACCCTGCCCATGCACGCCGGCTGTAGCCGATGCGTGTGGTGGGTGGGGTGCATCAGTGGCGTCTGTCACTTTGTGTATGAGTGTGCGTGTGTTGTCTGTACTCTAAAAGGTAGGCTATATACGTGACTTGAACTATATCACAGCACCAAACGTGCTGCCTGCGTCATATATGCAGGTTGATAATTACTGCTTACGTTTCTATAGTTTTGTGTTTCATTTCTCTCTAGATGTTTCTCGCACTGCCAGCTGGCATTTGAGTGGTGGTTGTGATCGGTGTAGAAGTACATGGAGTTTGAAGAGAACTATGACAACCCATGCTGGCCCGAGTCACTGCCTCGCTGGCCGTATCAGAACAACTCGTACCTGCTCATCGACCAACAGCAGAAACTCATCGATCCCGTCTTCCAGGTATAGGCTGTACATTCCTATACTTGTCACGGAATGGTGGCCAGCTGTGTGGCAGCAACGCTAGCCTTTTAAGGACTCTAGCTGCAGTGAGTCTGCGATGCAGTAGAATCAACAGTGAGCAGTGATTCAGAAGAGAAGACTTGTCTGATGGTCTTATAGCTCGTTCAGACAGACAGCTGGACGGCAAGACTGATTGTTGACCTTGGTAGCATTAGAAGTCATGAAGTAGGCTATTTATTTCATCGTTTGTCTCTTATCTGCTTGTTGCATGTTACAGCTTTTAGTAAACATTGATGATATGTCTGATGCTTGAACTTGTCATTGCTTAATATAGGCCTACATTTGAATCTAGAACTGTCTATTAGGCCTATCGTAGTTAGCTCATCACGTAAGTAACAACCTAAATCCATACGTACTCATTTATATGCTTATGTATTTTCGTTATTTCATACACACACGGTACACAAAACAGACTGTTTGCATACTGCATATGCATATGCATATGCGCCCTGATTCTTCTTAAGACCTGGCGCTATACAAGTCGTTTACTTACTTACTTACTTACTTTGTCTTAGTTGAGTTCACTGTAGTCATTCTGACCTTAATGCAGGCACCTCTAAGAGTCTTTTGAAGAAATACTATATAAATTAACAGTTTGATAACTGTATGTTTGTCCGTTGTTTGACTGTGTCGATCGGATGCAGAAGTCGGAGTGTTGAAACACGATAAGCCGTGTCGTGGGTAGGGTGATCAGCGGCGTCTCTGACTTTGTGTGTCTGTCTGTCTGTCTGTGTGTCCTCGCTCTAAAAGGAAAAATGCTTGAGCTATTGACACCGAATTGGCCACAAAATATCCGTGGATATACGGATATTTTTACAGTGTGTCGCTGTGTGGGTCCGTAGGGCATGAGGCGACGTTTCGCTGGACGCACGAAGCCGGAGACGCGCTGGAGGCTGCGTTGTCTGCCGTCGTTCTACGTGATGGAAGCCCCGCCCCTCGCCACGCCCAACCTCTTCACCGTGCTCGGCTACCACCCCAAGATCGCCCTGCCGCAGGTGCCCGAGCCGGAGTACTGGAACAAGCACGGACCCAGTGAGTACTGAGTGCTGTAACTGCCAGTTTTTTTCTGTTCTATCTTACTGTAAGTAATTACTTTTCACTCCCGGGAGGGGCACGAAATATTTTAATGAGTATGTCTGTCGACTCGCATAACTCGAAAAGTGCATGACAAAGCTTCACCAAATTTTTTGTACACGTGTGACACCTGTACGCGATCATATCTCATGAACCACGTGTTCCAAATTCACCACATTTTCTATGCATGATTTTTGTCTGTGGCGGTGTGGCCGTGGATTATTAGTCGTCTGGCAGCGTTGTAATACGTTATGTTTTTCTAGTTTTGTGGATGACGTCACTTTTTCCTATATAACTGGCCCTATGGCGGTGTGACGCTACCGCTGTAGCATCGCTGCAGTGTTTTGCAG
>Ga0209782_1000756_pt1 | contig 15181 bp, 10 predicted proteins | sample WorMetmaBAHAMAS1_FD_187390 | JGI IMG/M metagenome (GOLD analysis project Ga0209782, IMG submission 187390) | Marine gutless worms symbiont microbial communities from Max Planck institute for Marine Microbiology, Germany - Inanidrilus... | ecosystem: Host-associated > Annelida > Digestive system...
CACCGGACAGTCGGACAGTCGTTTAGCAGTTTTTTAACCATAGGCGACTTTAAATAATTTCTATGTAATGTAATGTAATGTAACTATGCAGATAGCAACAAGGCACAGCACCTTTACGACTCCATCGTATAACAGTTCCAGCATACTCGTCAACCGACACCTCATCAGTTTCACTGTCGTCAATGTGAGCATTCACCATCAACTGCAGAAAGTCTGTCGGCTTCTGTCACGAATGTTCATCATGCACAGACCTCATTACAATGTACGTACAACTCTTTAACTTCCAGATACAAAGATCAGCTTGATTCACAGTTGCCTCAACACTCTAATTAAGTTTAGCATAAAACAACTATTAACTGTGATGGCAGGACCGGGAATGCGTTGACGTAATTCTGAAAATTCAAATTCTGTATCCAGTCACATGCAATCAAGGTGAATGTGGAAATCTATATTAATGTAAATAATTTTTTAAGAGTCAGTCAGTGAAAATATGCTGAAAATTGATCTACATTTCACCATGTTATGATAAACTAGAAATGCGTGGCATAGCGTATAGCCCGCTCGGCGCCACAGTGTCGCCCCCTAGCAAGTAGTAGCGAACCAAAACCGTGCTACCATCTGGCAAACGTGCAAAGAATGCACGTAGTATCAGTTTGTCTTCATCATGGCAACATTATTTGGTTGTCATGGCAACATCCCTTGATAAATTGGAAAATAAGGTACAGATCCATTATCTGCACATAAAGCGCTTTCATATGGTGAAAATATTGTGAAAATACTTCCAGTATATCCGGAGATCAACAAAATACGCCAGTTTTTTGGCCGTGACATACCTGACGTTCACAAATAAGCCCTGTCAACTCTGAAGTTACTGGACCGAATTTCATGAAATTTAAACACAATTTAGAGGCATCATTTACGCTGTTAACACGCACATTGAGATAGCGATAGCCCATTCCGTATCGGAATGACAGAGCGATAAGTGCAGGGGGAGGTAATTTTGACCCACTTTTGCCACTAAATTGGTTGCCATGGCAACGTCCCTTAAGATATCGGAAAAAGTAGAACGTTGTGATCATCTGCAATTCAATACCTACCATATGGTACAAAGATTGTGAAAATCGGTCCAGCTCATCCTGAGATACTTCGGCTCCGAGCGAACAAGTCCGGTACAACATAAAATTAGTTGCCATGGCAACGTCCCTTGAGATATTGAAAACAAATTTCAGATCTATAATCTACACCCAACACCCTTTCATATGGTGTAAAAATTGCAAAAATCGCGCAAGATTTGTATTTTTCTTACAACACAAAATTGGTTGCCATGGCAACGTCCCTTGAGGAATTGGAAAAACTGGACCGGTTTGACAACATTCACACTAATACCTTCCATTAGGTGCAAAAATCGTAAAAATTGATCCAGTAGATCCAGAGATAGCTTTGCTCAAATTTAAAAAAAAAGAAACTACGGAAGGTAAAATATATAGCCCTTCCGGCAAGTTTGCTGAGCGGGCTAAAAAAGTCTTGTTTTTCCCACAAAAGGTATACTGTTTCAGAACAGTCTACAAGGTGCTTCAGTATGGTACATACTCTTTACCGCATTCAGCTATGATAACTGTTTAATGAACCATTTAGCGACTGACAAAACAATCAATTCAACTAAAATCCTTAGCAACACTTCAACTTATAGCATAACAGAAAAATTGGCTACGCTGAAATTTCAATTGCTGTGCTAACCACTGAAGTAGAATACTGTACTGTTAACACAGACCTCCTCATCATCGGCAGCTGTCTTTCGCTCCTTCACGCTTTCGTCAACAACATTGACAAAGAAATTCAGAGAACTTTTTGGAAAAACACTTAAGCTGAGTTTCACGAGAGGCTTCACCAGAAATGGAAAGAAAACTGTCACACACAAAATTAATCCTTCAAATACCATTTGATCATCATAATTCACCTGATGTTGTTCCACAAATAAGTTGCAACAGGTATACTATGCTCTAGAGTTTGGAACAAAGTTCTGGAAGAAAGAACTAATATTTCTGGAGATACCCTAAATTCTTTAAACAAGGTGTTATTGCAGGATAATTTGAGTAAAGCTTGTCAGATAAAGCCAGCCCAATATGTGCAACTGCTTTTATGCAATACCAACTTGTGATAAATGGACACACAGACAGACAAACAGACACAAACCCACAGCTACAACTGTGCTGTAATACAGAACTGCATGGGTAGAAATTCAACCTTTACGTACATTAAAACACTCCCACCAGTAATAACAATCTCAACTTTACCAAATGTATGAAATAATGAAACGCAACAAATGCACCACTCAGACAACAGTGAAGTGTCGGCATACAACCGATCAGCACAACTGATCACAGTTCAGACTTACTACAAGTTATCACTAACTAGCAACACTTCACACTGTATAAATTGTTTACAGATGTAGATGTAAATGAACAGAAAAAAACAACACATACGAAGTATTATGACTCTTATGGAGAGCCTGAACTTAAATATTTCTTTGCTATTCTGTACAAACTGGTTGCTAGGATCATTATGTGAATCGATTTCAATGCCAAATGCTGTGCTGGCAATTACGTCCATTGTGTATGCCCCACAATAACTGCAACCACAGAGATACATCGACACAAGCACACATGTACAGTATTCACCACGGATATTGCACTAGTCTATGTGCTCTACTGCACTCATCAACACGATTTATATTAACTGTCTGAAAAAGTACAAAAAATTATGTCTTAAATGCTAGCAATAGACAACAGTACTGGTTTAATATTAATGAAGTATTACACTGGCAACACGACAATCTATAATGGCAGACTTTGCCCTGTTCACAATAAAAAGATATGGAAACACAGATAGACATATAGACTTACAGACATAGCGAATCTCAGGGCAGCATCATAAAATAATGCACGCTCACTTCTGCAGTCAAACTCCTTCACTATTGTAACTAACTATATGCCTCATTATGTGAGAAAAAATCCAATAAAGGAAGTAAACAGTGTATAACAGTGTCGGGAGAGGAGGACCAAATGACGGTCTCAGGTAATATGTACAGAAATTATGTGAAGCTTGAACATGTGGTTGTTGAAATATGCAGGCAGACATACAGACAATACATACAGACTGACATACAGACACACTAATTGCAATAATTTGCACCCCTCCACGCGGCAAAGTAATAAATAAATGTATGTGTCACATTACTTACTCTCTGAAGTCAAAGATTTCATTTTGATCTGCTTTGTCCTGGAGATTATTGATAAGGCATTCAGCACATTTCTCAATCTGCTTCTCCATCTATATTCGGAAAGTCACATAGCTTTTCACCGACATTAGGATAATACCAATTATCAGGTAGGCCTACTAAAAATCACAATCCCACAACTACTACTACTGCTACCATTTAGAGACTGACCAAAAATTGGTTTTATATTTATAGCCAAACACAAAACTGAAAGTCAGTGGTTAATGTTAATGTAGTTAATGTCATCAGCGACAAAGCTGGCATTCAACATTAATAGAAATGCTAAATCAAGTTGCTCAAAGTAAAATAATACATAAACGATGCAGCAATGATCAAAAATAATAATAAAAATAAGTAAATTAACCAGTATAATACTGAAATGCAGTCAACAGTTAACACCGCAAACAAAAGCACTAGTCAACTGGTGGGGAGGCCGTTGCTCCCACCGGTCAGAAAAGGAAGTCATAACTCATCTACAATGGCTGGCGTGCCTGTATATTACAGGAGCCATGAGAACAACTACAGCAGCCATGGAACTGCTGGTAGGTCTGGTTCCGCTATCTACATTCATCCAACAGGAAGCAATGATGGCATATTATAGACTGTGCGCTGCATACCAGTGGGTTGCTGGAGGTAGGGAACACGCAAAAATTAGCCAAAAGTTAGTTAGTTAGTTGGTATTTAACGTCCCTTTCCAGCACAAATATGGCTTATCAGAGATGAGAAATTAGCCAAAAAATGGCACAACTAATTCCTCTGTCACAAGCTCGCTGTTGACAGGAGACTTCCAAGATATTACCTTGATAAGTACTTCACTGTTCAGATTCCATCGAGGAAACAGTGGATAACACAACAAATTATTCTGTCTGATGAAATCGTCTGTTTTACAGATGGATCACGTCGAGGACTGAGTGAGCCCTCAGGGGCTGCAGTATATACCCAGGACAATGATCAAAGGTACACGTTCCCCCTGGTTCAGTAAGCACAGTATTTCAGACCGAATTGTTTGCGATACTGTCCTGTGCTACTCTGCCGAGGTTGCAAGAGGAAAATGAAGCATCAGTAACTATCTGTTCAGGCTGCACTGAAAGCACTAGAAGCTGCGAAGCTAACATCTAACTTGGTAGCTGAGGTAATAGAGGCTGTTAACAAGGTCTTGATTTGCAACAGTGTTAGACTGTTGTGGGTACCAAGACACTGTGGAGTCCCTGGTAATGTAATAGTGGATGGCCTAGCAAAAAAAAACAGCCAGCACTTCGTTTATAGGTCCTGAGCCAGTTTTTGGTATGCCTATGTGCTCAATGAGGCCTGCTGCCCGGGTTTGGGCACATGGTGAAAACAGCGATTGTGGACAGAAAACTCCACATGCAGACAAGTCAACATGTTTTAAAGGGGCCTGATTTGGCAGTGATGAGGTATGCACTGTCCCTTTGGCAGCAAGATATGCACTATCTTGTTGGCTTAATAACAGGACACGTTGCTCTGAATAGACACCTGAAGTTAGTAGGCATTAAAGATAGTTCTATCTGTCCATTCTGTAGTGAGGAAGAGGAGACGGCGCTGCACTTTTTTGGTAAGTGCCCAGCCCTTGCTACTATACGGCAACGCATCCTAGGGATGCACCCTCTTACAGCTCTTGAATTGGGTAAGGTAAAATTTTTGAATCTCTTTCAGACTCCAGCCTTTACAGCTGCATCAACATCTCCATCTATGTTCAAACTGCCACCCAAGTAACAAAACTTCTCCACTGATATTGAGTCCAGACTTGCACCATCACCAGTATCAATAATGGTCCTATGCAGTATTGACACGACCAGAATAGATATTGGCTGCTGACTAGTGCTTTTGTCTGCAGTTGTCTGCACTTCAGTATTATACTGGTTAATTTAGCGGTTTAGTTTTTTTTATATTTTTGATCATTGCTGTATCGTTCATGTATTCATGAAATAATAGCCATACTACTCTGTATAAAAAACATTGCACCCATTTCCGACAGTAATAGACAATAAAATCAGATAAATGTTACATGGCAGAAACAACAGCTTCTCTGTGATTTCACCAAATTGGATCATGTGACATTATTACAATTGACTTGGTAAGCAGTCATTACACTGCTTTTATAAACTGATAGTACTTTGCAATGCAGCTGACTGCTAATCACCACATTTGGTCTCAGCTTTGGCTGAATTTCAAGTCGTTACATTTGTCACATATTCGGTTTTGGCCACATATCCCACTTTGGTTGAAAGTGAAATTTTCAGATTTGGTTGGCCTCTCGGCGGGCAACATTTTCTTGATCACATGAAATTAAATCAAATGCAGTTCAGCAATCACAGTTGAACCATGACCAACAATCTGTTTAGTAAATTTAAAATCAACATTCCATATACATTCTTGGTCATTTGAACTACATCTTCCTGACAAAAAGTAATGCATTTTGGTAGAAAACAAATAGCAACAAAAAATTTATTTTCAGCTGGCCAAAAATGAATGGCCTAAGCCATCCAAAATCAGCATTTTAATCCCCAAAAACAAAACCAATGATGGTCTATATTTAGTATCATTATCACTGATACTACCACCACTCCTTTCAGTTTTCATTTAACGGGCTTTTTTTCTGGACTCAAAACCTCTATGATAATTGGAGCAGGTTTTAAAAGGCTGCTGCTGCACTAAAGATGTTACAGCACTAAACAAAACTAAAAACACCGACCATAAGCACAAAAAAATCACAGTTGAACTATTCTTCATTGCAAATCAACATAAAATGCAAACTTGTCATCAGATGACATCAAACAAACCCTGCGAAGTTTTCCAGTGCTAAACGTAGGGGTAAGAGTGCTCCGAACATGCTTCCAGTGGTCATCTCGCAGAGCAGTCAGCATGTACCTCAATGGAAAACCAGCATCAATTGGCATCTGACATCAACAATAACTGCCTAGTTCCATTCTTGTTTACGTGTTTGCATACTTGCACAAGCACACATACGTTCAATATGCCTACGCACAGATTCACACAAAACTTTAAGCACATTAATTACATTAATCTGCTGCCTGGTCAATCACTGCACAGTACAAACATGCTATGTACAGAAATGTGTAGCATCTTACATATCGATTCTGGAAGTTAGCAGCATCTTTAACCAGAACGTCCTTCAGCATGTCGACATCAAATATCAGCATTCCAGGGTCACGACCTGAAAATGTTCTGACATAATACATACAGAATAAAATTAAACATAATTAAAACAAACAAAATACTATAAAATTAAGTTTCAAAATTATCAAATTTTAAAAGTGTAGTATGTATACATCACAAACATTAATTAAGTTGAATTTGGAAGTCAGACTAATTTACATCTGCCTATATTTGCCTAAAATTCTACTGACATACATTAAACAGAACTGATCTGAACTTATTTGAATGTTGAACTGATTTCTTATGCCAGCATATAAAATCAGCAGTATTTCTATTTTTAATTAAACTGACATATCGTAACCTTAGATTACATGAAAAAGTAAAAAATTTTGAAAATCACAGGATGATTTATGAGTTTGTCTATATTTCAAACTACGAATACGCAAAGCTGCTGTCTTTTACCCAAAGCCAAAAAGCCAACTTCTAGATTAGATTCAGCCACTCTGATTCATATAAAGGGAAATGCTGGTAATATATTTTGTCAGTTTGGGTCACTTTGCTTTGCACAAAGACTGCATACAGAATTTTTAAAAAGATAAGAAAACTTTTTTGGGAATAAGTGGCACTGAATTTTATGTGTCAGATGCGCTTCCTGTCATCCAACCAACAGTGATAAAGCATCGAAGGTTTATCAACCACTTACAAGCAACAAACACAAAACTTAATGTTCGGTATGGACGCTAAGACAATGAAGTCTGGTAATATATTACACACTCAGTCTACTCTCACCATGTTTATACTTAAATATTACTAAACAAAACCATAAAAGCAATAGAACCCGACAACACTGCCATATTTCTTTAATTCCAAATCACGAGCAAAACCCTGAATAAACACACAGCAACCAGTTCATTAATTTGCTTCATGTTGCTGGTGCCCTGCTACTATTAGTACGAATAAAACTAGAAATGTTGGCACATCTGACATGTCCCAATGTGACTCGCCCATTTTGTGCTGTTGGCACAATGTGGCAAATACAACTGAATGATCCAACAACATTCTGCCTTACATACAATACACAAAATTTTTTAAAATATCAAATGATAAATGAGCATCACACCTCAATTATATTTTGTAGTTCATAATGTTATATTAGAGTTCTTCACTTTGTAACAACTTATATCACAGGCAGCACTTGTTTCATCTGTTTCCTATCGTTATAATAAATAATATATCATTATAATAAAGCTTGCAGACAGTTGAGTACAGTAGACAGATGGCACAGAACATTACATTTCCTTATTATGGACACTAAGAAAATTACATAATCTCATTATGTCGAGTGACAGGAACAGACAGTGCAAAAGGTTGGCCTTCACAGGTAATATTAATCAATCATATGTCATAGGAAAAGATCATATCTATGAACCAACAACAACAGACTATTAGAACGTTGATAAAAATATTTCCTGGAACAAATTCATCTCTAAAATTTTAGTATATACGTAAAGTGTAAAAATGTGGAAACCTAGGTTTCGATGACATATGGACTTTGAAAAGGCCTATACTTCAGCAGTGAGTTTTGGCATCCATAATAACACTAAGCTACCCTACACAAACACATCCAAAGAAAAAGTCTACCTTTCGCATTAAAGGCAACAGTGTACCAAAAAGTGGTAGAGGCCTCGGTCCTTTCACTCCCAACTTTTTGAATATTCCAAAATGCCATGTTGAAAACCTAGAATAAATGAGAAAGCATAAAGCAGGTAACTGCATGTCAGTGAATACAACAATCATGTATGAAAACACAAAAAAAGATGCTATTAATAACAATAACCAGTAAACAATTCAATACAATTGATTAGCTACAGCTAACATGTATGATATAGGCCAAGTACAACATGAAATGCACAACACACTAAAAGATGATAGGCAGAACTCAACTGTCAATTCATTAATTAACAGAACAAGAAGCATTTGAAAAATGTTGGGCCCATTCGCCACTGCGAGCCGCCGCACGCCGCCTGTTTTACATTGCTACTGTCGCACGCCGCCACTGTTGCACACCGCCTGCGCATCGATGTCCACAACATGTACGACAACAACGACTTATCCTGCCAGTGACAGCAGACATGGCCACAAAAATCAGCAGGATCAGAAGGCCATGCAATACCTAGACCACTGCAGCTAATATAATCCAATGGTCCCGTTTTAGGCCAATGTGGTCCGATGTTGTAGTTAGTCGTACCAAGGCTGCTATTGCTATGGTGTCCAGAGCAAGTCACTCTGGTAATTTTAACAATAATGCGTGCAACATAACATATAAATTACGGATACAAACGCAGTTTAAAAACGTACTTGTAATACGCATACAGTGCTATCAATGACGCCGCAGCCCACTTTGATGGACAGTATTTGGACCATAAATTCTCTAGCCATGACAACAGCCTGTTTATATCAACTGTATCCATATTCATTATCACAGAAACTGACAGCGGTCTCACTGCGCATACAATAAAATAATCTTATTTTTCAATCTCTACAATAAATCATTTATCAATCTTCACGCTCCAAGTCCAAATTTAGATATTACTTCCGGTGATCTCAAACCAACTTCAAGTAAGTAATTTTTAACAGTTCACTTGCTACGTAACCGCAACAACAGCATAAAATGTGATAGTACGTACGGTACCGCACGGCGGCACGGCGCCGAACAGCATTCGTGATGAAAACCTGTACACGATAACTACAAAATTAAACGATAGTGTAAACGAATATATAGTGGCCTAAACATTGTCTCCGAGACCCTGAAAGTAAATGATGAAACAAAATCGCGTGGAAAGCGGAAACATTAGAAAAATTATCGTCGATCAAAGATTGTAAGACTGTCTCATTGCTCGCTTAATACGGAGATTTTATGGGCAACTGACGAGCGCCGAACAGTGCTTAATTGCGAGTTGTTAGCCTACTTTGATGTCGCCGCCGTAGCGGCCGTAAACATAGTCGTCAAAAGCGACGCCAACTCAACTGGTGCCTCAGCAGGTGGTCAAGTAAGCCTAGCAGCCGGAACGAACACCGACCTCACACGTTGAACATAACACAACCAGTGACAACCTCTCACGCAGGTGACAAATTTCTGTCTTCTTTTCATAAGTGACTGCAGTAACAACTCCAGTAGACTCGTTATCTCGCAGTCAATGCACTGTTGATCGCTAATGAACACGTTTAATACTCAGTTCCATTGGTTCCATTGTTTCAACAAATGCACAACAACAAATCCAACCGAGTCAAAGTGAATAGCCGCGGTAATTAGGAGCTCCAGTTCCTGTCCCAACTTTTTGTCCAGCAGCTAGTAAATAATGTGACAGTGGGTGAGGTCAACTTTGGCTAAGTCTAAAGGCTAAGACTAAAGGCTTAGAACAAAAGATACAGATTTAACACAGGGAATTTCCAAGTTAAGACTGTTTGGTTCAGCTTAGCCCTTAGACTTAGCGGAAGTTGACCTCACCCAGTGCCTAAGTCTTAGTCTGGGTCAGGGCTGTAGAATTGTGTTTTAAAAAAACCTAGGTTTTTTTAGATTATTAAAAACCTAAAACCTAAAAGAAGTATAGTTTAGGTTTTTAGGTTGTTTATTATTATTGCTAATTTAGCCAGCTCGGCAAACTTGCCGGAAGGGCTAAGCGGCTATATATTTTGCCGATGTTTTTTTCTTTATTTCTTATATTTTCTTAATGGTCGACTCCGGAGCCCCGGTGGATCAGAAGCTAATGGACCGATCTTCACCAAAGTTTCAGGATTGGTAGACGGGTGTAAGGGCTTGATCACACCATCGATTTTTTCAAAGGACGTTGCCATGGCAACCAATTAAAGTCGAAAAATCTACGTTTTTTCCTGGACCAATCTACTTTGTCACGCTGCCATTCGGAAACGGATTGCAATATCGCAATTCCGATTTCAAAAGGTTCAACAGAATGAATTTCTCTACATTGTGTACGATGATTTTGGTGGCATTCGGTCCAGAAACCTCAGAGTTTACGACGTTAACATTAGCGCCTCACGTAAAATCACACAAAATATCTCAGAAATCAGAATATCCTAGACCATCTTCACCTACTTTACAGGTTTGGTAGGCGTATTAGAGGGGATGATTATCCAAATATTCGTTTGGCAGTCGCCCAAGGGACGTTGCTATGGCAACCAGTTAAATTTCGGAGATGTTCGCAAATGTCGCGTGGAATGACCTTTACTCTTTGCTTCGGCATTCGACAACGGATTAGCCGATCGTAAATTGGCTTTCATTATTTCAATGGCAATAATCAGGCTACATCATGACCAAATTTGGTGAACATCCGTCTAATAATCTCGGAGTAGTACGCTGTTAAAACGCGCAGTTTTTGCCGCGATCCACCCGCAATTTGACGACGATCTTCATTCGTCACGTTGGCGCTTGAAAACGGATTGGAAAATCACAATTTCAGCAGAGTAATTGGCAATCATTTCTGTACAACTTGTACAAATTTGGTGAGATTCGGTTCAGGGACCCCAGAGTTTAAGACATAGGAAGTTGTACAGTCGGCGTCTCGTGGAACGACCTTTACTCTTTGCTTCTGCATTCGACAACGGATTGGCCGATCATAAATCCGCTTTCAAGAGGTTCAATGGCATCAATCAGGCTACATCGTTTCCGAATTTGGTGAACTTCCGTCCAACAATCTCGGAGTTTTCGCTGTTAAAATGCGCCATTTTTGCCGCGATTCGCCCGCAATTTGACGACGATCTTTATTCGTCACGTTGTCGTTCCAAAACGGATAGGAAGATCACAATTTTGATTTCAACAGAGTAATCGGCAGTCATTTCTGTACATCTTGTAGTCAGTTCAGTGACTCCGGAGTTTAAGACGTAAGAAGTTATACAGTCGGCGTCGAATATTTTTCTGCGGTGACTTCAAGTACTGTACGTTCAGTAGGGGGGCTGCTAGGCAAGTAAGTAAGTGTTTCATTAGTGTTCGCTAGGGGGCGACACTGCGGCACCGAGCGGGCTATATGCTAGGCTTTGCCACGGTTTTCTAGTTTTTTTAAATAAACTTCAGATTCATATTTTCATTGTGATTTTTGAGATTCATCAACTTCATTTTCATTTTAGCGCGAGATGTACAATATAATACATGCTACGATGTCAGTGTCCGTCTGTCCGTCTGTCTGTCTGTGACGGAAATGTATTGGGTCGCGGTGCATGCCGGGAAGAGCGGAGGGATCATCTCGCGCTATGCTAGCAACTGCTAGGCCCTCTTGTTCACATTGTAGTCAGTGTAGCTGGACTGCTGAAACAAACATCTGTATAACTAAAATCATCATCAACAACAACAACAGCATGGATTTATAGTGCACTCACTCACTATACCAGTTCAACATAGGTGCATTACAAAAGTCAATGGAGTGAACAAGGCCTATAGCTAGTGTTAAATCAAAAGCGAAAGTTAACAATGTTAAAAGCTAGGCTAAGGTAGTGGGTTTTCATTTTCAACAGTTTCCAGAAAGCTGCCGGGTATGTCAGTGACATCATAGCAGAAAATTAACAGCAGTTATAAACACAACTGTTGACTTTCAGTTTCAGCCTCATAACCAGTTAAAGTAATGCTTGTGGTTGGTTGTTCATGCTCTCCGTGAAAAGGAGAATGGGGCGTCGTGTATGACAGTAAAGGATGTTTTTCATGTGCTTTTGGGTCGTACTTTCGTGTACGGTCTTCGTACCAGAAAACCTAACAAGAGGGCCTAGCAGTGGCTATAGCATAGCGCAAGATGACCCCGCCCCTCTTCCCGGCATGCAGACAAACAAACGGACACTGACACTGTAGCATAAGAGCGAGATCTATATATTACATCTCGCGCCAAAAAAATGAAAACCTACAAACCTAATTTTTTAAAAACCTAGTTTTTGCAGCCCTGGTCTGGGTTATGAAATGCTACAGTATGTTGTGTTTAGGCCTGATTATTATTATGCTTCCTATCTATGGTAACAGCATTAAACGTTGCTGCGATCCGACCTCCATCCGTCCGTCCGTCCGTCCGTTTGTCTGTTTATCTGTCTGTCCATCTTCCCATGCCGCTAGTTTACATGTAACAACGGTTTCATGGTGACTACAGAACGTCAACATAGGAAAGCCCATGCTCGAAGTCGAACTCACTGGTCAGCGCGTGGTTGTGCGACTCCGACGAACAATTGGCGCCGCTTCAGAAGCATTCGCCAGCTGCCTGCACTATCGATACGCGGTCCAGAGGATCAAGACTCATGAGCATGTCAAATTTTGGCAAAATCGGTCAATCGGTGGCGAAGGTATTAAGATTTTTCAATTTTTTAAAATGGCGGCGCCGCCATCTTGGATTTTCAAATTTGTGAAATTTAATTGATAGACAGTGTCTGGAAGGCCCAGACTCATCATCGTGCTAAATGTCGTCAAAATTTGTCGCCTTGTTGTGGAGACACTGCAATTTTTCGAATTTTCGAAATGACCGCCGACGTCATCTTGGTTTTATTCGCTATTCGGGTGGTGAGGGTCGAGACGCATCAGCATGCCAAATTTTGTCAAAATTGGTCAAACGGTTGCGAAGATATTAAGATTTTTCGATTTTTCAAGATGGCGGCCACCGCCATCTTGGATTGTCGAATTCACAAAATTTTATTGAATGACAGTGTCTGGAGGGCTCAGACGCATCATTGTACCAAATTTCGTCAAAATCGATCGTTCCATTGCGGAGATATTGCGATTTTGCGAATTTTCAAAATGGCGGCCGCCGACATCTTGGATTTTTGAATTTGTGAACTTTTATAGGCTATTGTGGTAGAGAGGATCTAGACGCATCAGCATGCCAAATTTCGCGAAATTTTTATTCGCTATTGGGGTCCAGAGGGTCGAGGCGCATCACTGTGCCAAATTTTGGATTTGTTTGGGGCATATTTGGACCACCCACAGTGAGTACTTGGGGGTCTCTATCACTCTGCAAAATTTGGTTATGATTCATACAGTAGTTTTTATAATACGAACAGTAGGCTGCCAGTAATCAAACTAATAAATTGAAAGCAGTCCCAGTGTTCCTCCTAAATGCACTCTCATGCTACACGAAGGCTATTTTTTCCTTGGAACTAGAACACAGCAAAGATTAATCGATTGCAATTTGCAATGCAAACTGCAATCAATTATTACGCGTGAACTTTTTTTTACTATGAGCACGTTACCAATCGGAGAGAAAACTCTATCAATCATGGATCGCAGTGCGTCAGTGAGGCCGGAGATTCAGTGTAAGTAGGGTTAAAAAGTTAATCGTGTCAGCGAAGCGGACTAGACGTGACGTGACCTACGTGAAGATGTCGGCTAATTGGTCTAGACGATGTCAGCTTAATGACCGACTTACCTAGGCCTCATCTGTCTTCATCACTCCATGCCTGCCCAACACTAACCCTTTCGCGTTCAGCAGCATTCACTGTCATACCTTACAGACTTAAATCGAAGTCTCTATCTGGTTGAATGGGTGCAGTATTGAAGCGTAGTTGGTTTTTAAGGAGCTAGTTCGGGATGCGATTTGGCTGCTTCCCGTTTGTTGAAATATCAAGCAGTGCACGTGACTGCAGCACAGCAAAGACGCAAAATAGACTAATTAAAGTGCTGAACGAGACCCTAATGCGGGTAATATCTGTCCAGCTGTCGACGGCCAAATTCAAAATGTACCAGAACACGGTTTTGGTCACTTTCGGTCGTAGCAGGAGCACTCAGTGCGATGATCGACTCGCGATGTGTGATTCCTATTAGTCTTCAAGCTGCGGACATGTTAAGAATGTTGAGTCATGTTAAAAATTGTGCAAACTGGGGTGCAGAAATTTAAAAAGTGTGGATTTGAATGCAATAGCCTTTCTTGAATTTGCAAGCCAGAAAACCGAGTTGTTGATTTTATTTTTTTATAAATTTCTTCAATATAAACGTAACAGAACAAAACACTGTTGAAGTGTGCCAAAAATCACGCAAATTTGTCCAATCGTTTTGAAGACATGGGCAGTCAAACGTGGTGGCCCCGTTTTTTTCGGTCCACCCTGTATAGTAAAATAACGCGTATAGATTTGCACGGTAATCTAGTAAACTGTATGCAGTGCCAAACTCAGTAGGCGTCACAGGCGATTTCAGGCAGTTCAAGTCACCGATAACTGCATTTGAGTGGTACTTAGTATGACTTCATATTAGTGTTTTATAGTGACCTTAGGTGTAGCGGAAACGGGTGTCGATCTTAAAATCAGCAAAACCGTAATCCCAAGAAGAAGAAGAAGTAAAAAAAAATACTGCGGCTGGTGTATGCACAGAGCCGATTTCGCTAGGCGGCGCGACTAAATCTGTGACGTGTTAAAAAGTTCTGCTCAGCGACGCGCAGCCCCTCAGCAGCGGAGAGATGTATCCGCCCGCCGAGATCTGCACGACCCATCCAACAGAGGGTTAAATAACGTCATATCTCAGCGAAGCCTTCTCCGACCGCACGCTTCCTGTTAGACTATTAACGAGTCGAGTGCTAACACATCTAGTCGGCGGATTGCCGATCAGCGGACCGCCGAGCTGTGATGACGCCCGGCCGGCCGGCCGGCCGTCGCTCGTCGTCTGATGGACTGACTGACGGCGGCATGGGCGCGATGCAACTCCCGACTCTCACTCCATTGCCGCGCCGTCTCAGAAGCGCGCCGCTCAACCGTGCCGACACGCGCCGCCGACCTCGAACCCGGCTAATGATG
>Ga0209782_1000757_pt1 | contig 15180 bp, 10 predicted proteins | sample WorMetmaBAHAMAS1_FD_187390 | JGI IMG/M metagenome (GOLD analysis project Ga0209782, IMG submission 187390) | Marine gutless worms symbiont microbial communities from Max Planck institute for Marine Microbiology, Germany - Inanidrilus... | ecosystem: Host-associated > Annelida > Digestive system...
ATGTCAGAGCAGTTCATGCTGCCTTTGGGTCTGGCTGACGTTATATCCGCTGCGTTATGTCATGTTTCAATGTTCTTTTATGTCGGCAAATAAATTTGAATTTGAAAAAAAGACAGCCTATGTGCAAATGGTCACACATCTCAATGCTAACAGGACTTGATACAGATTAACTTCAGTGATGTGACCACGGGCCTAGATGGGTCTCGACTACTGGGCCCAGGAATAAATGTCGGTATAATGAGAACTTAAGTGGCTTGGTGGTGGACTTGGAAATATGTGGCTGCAAATTTGACTCTTAGCCAATCTGCTTTTAGGCAATGACTGTGGTCAGGTTGTTCACATCTTTATGCCTCCATTACCCAGCAGTAGATTTCATAGCAGCCAGAGGCCAGTCACGTAGTTGTGAATAGAGCATGTTTGTGACAAAACCTGTGATGCCCGGCTAACATATGCCATTACTGAGCTCACTAGATAAGCATATCTAGACACTGTACAAATTAACGTTCAGGTAGCAATGCTTCTTCCTTCAGTAGTCATTTGACTGATGTAGAAACGACAAGACCTGTGTGGGTGAATTCTCGAGTTAAGATCAATGCTTGTATTTTCAGCAGCTGGGTGCATCTGGCCCAGAAAAAAACACGTACTACTTCTCTCCCACGCATTAAACAATAGAAACTAGAGAAACCGGCGAATCAAGAATTATTTTGAAAAAAATGTTTAAAAAGTGAAGAACTGGAGGTGGCAGTGGTGTATACAAAACAATGTTCACTAACTTTGTTACTTACTTACAGGTGATATTAAAAAAATAGTGAAACTAACACTAACCGGCAGACATACTGTGTCTGGCTGACATTTTGTGTCTGGTTGCGGTGGCACTTTTACTGTTTGCTGATGTCTACATTGGTAATGCTGACAGTTCTCAATGCCAGGAAGCCGCTCCAGCAGAAACTGAACGACTTCACTTGCCAGTCCAAACATATCCAGACCGCTGACTGCTGCAAATATGCATCATCACTTACATATCAAACATACATCACTAACGCTCAGTTTCAGTATCAAAAACAGGATTTTTTATGTTCTCATAACATCTTTGGAGATTACACCCAATTAGAATTAGAATAGAAACTATTTACAGTGGCCTAAGTAAAAGCAACCTCAAGGACCACTATGGCGATGCAGTTAAAAACAATGTTTGCGTATGATTGCCGAAACAAATGAGTTTTCAGTTTTTGTCGTTGACGAAATGTTGTGAGCGATGTGGCAGACTGTATGACATCAGGCAGACTGTTCCAGAGTCATGGGCCGGCTCAGGGACCCCTGGGTGCTAATATCCAGGGGTCCATGGCCGGCTGCTGTAGCAAATAAACGATCGTAGACAGTGACACATCAAGATTGGCAGACGTCGAGTAAACTGGGAGTTGATGACAGCAACCGACCTCGGCGTCTCGTCAGTAGATTGGCGACGTACTGCAGCTGACCCAGTCCACATCAACGGTGTGGCACAGTGGTGTGATGATTAAGGTGCTGGGCTTGCGACTCGAGAGGTCTCGATTTCGATTCCTGGCTGTTCCGCTGTCAGGTAAGGACCTTGGGCAAGTTTTTCCACGCACACGTGCCTCTTAGTATGCAGTATAATTTGGCTGGGAAGATCTGGCATCACACTGGTCACGCATCGCGTACTTAAGTGGCACGTATCTGCCTACAAACTCAATGCCCAAGTAAGTGAGATGAGCCTCTCACGCAACGACACTCTTCATGGGATACAGTACTCTACTACTCTTTACATCAATCGTCATGCGCCCTGATTCTTCTTAAGACTTGGCGCTATATAAGTCGTTTACTTACTTACTTATTTACTTAAAGATACCCGAATGAATAAACAATAACAGAACAATCCTCAGTACTGGCACTGATAGATAGATAGATAGAAAGTTTATTTATATAGCACCTATAAATTCCAATAAGTCACTACTCACTTCAGACGCCAAACAGCGAAGTTTTCAGAGATTGTCTGCAGAAGTCGACAGACAGTCTTGATGCTGTGTAGCGGGGAAGTAAAAGCAGGATGTGTCATTTCATATGGATGGCACGCAGAAATGCCAGGATCCATTGCTAATGCCATACCAGAGCACTTTAGCGAGGAGTCCGATGCAAAATAAAGCTCTATATAAATGTTCTGTTTACTATTTACTTCAGTCATGTACTGTGGGAGCTAATTCAGTCCAGACATTAATAACGGTTGCGACAATCAGTTTAGCACAAGCAACTTGACACATGAGTGGAAATGTGCCACGTTGTAAGCTCTATACACAAAATGTCACCTTGCAATGTGCAACCCAAAGTCAAACATGCCTTTCAATTCAACCCTCGACCTATGACCTTCACTTTCACACATGATTTACATACGGTCAGGTAAAGCACCATGCCAAATATCTATGTCAAATAGCTGAGTAACAAACTAATTATTTCCAAGTATGCACTGTATTACAGTAGACAAACAAACCGCTGAATGACAGCTGCTTCATGTGTGCACGAGCCCTCGCATCCTGTACGCCATCCACGACTGCCTTCCATGCTTCTGTCATTCAACCACGCAACAATTACACTCGTCACACGCCACGTGACACCAGAAGACAAATAACACTTTTCCCGGTTTCCTGAGATCACCTCCATTTTAACAGCCGATTCTCAAGTAAACCTGGTTTAGCTGAACCTTTGCAGATTTCCTCCATTTGGGAATAAGTGACAGAGGCATTTCACGGGTAGTGTATGGCACTGTATGCCCTTCCCATTATCTGACCGACAGTGTGAAAGCACCGACAAATATGCAGAACAAAATATATAGAATATCACCCGGGGGTAGTGGTCACGTCTCAACAAAGCACATGATCTTAAATGGATCATTTGGGTGAAAACATCACCAAAATAACTCACACAATTTCCACTAATTATCAGACTGATACAGGTTCTTCTGTAGATACATACGTATGCACATGTCTGACAACTATGGTAGTTCTCCAACTACATGTGCACCAGCACCAAAATGCCTTTTGGACAATGACCACTAATTCACTGGTGATGTACATTCCTCTGGAAGCTGCAAATTAGCTAAATATACTTATATTTTGACTAACTGGATGCCAACATCTGCAATTTATTTATACGTCTTTCAGACATCATATATGGTGAGCTTGATAATAAGCCTGCAGAAACTATCTAATCAATATTAACTTACCATCACATGTCCGTGCACGAATGCAAAATCCATCGTCGCTGGTAATTTCAAAGATAAGCTGCGACGGCTTTTCTTCTGTCATGCCATCATCATCCAGCATCTTCTTTGTACGGAAATACTCGGCTAACAACGGCGAACAATCCTCGGTGTCTGCAGCACACGTACATGTACACACACTGCAGGACAAATTTTAAAAAACAACAACAACAACTTTATCAACTGTGAAATGTAAAGCTGCATCAATTATAAGCTAACTGTGGTAACAGTTTGGCTTACTCCATGGATTGTGCGCATGTTTATGCAAATGCTAAAGAAATCCATCTGGTTTTTCATCACAGAGGACAGCTACCTTATATAAGACTAATTTTGGATCTTGAGGGGTGTTGAAGTTGAAATATTTCCGGCTTGCTGTTATTTAGTTTTCAAATTCAGATCTGCTTTTAGCCACACTTGGCCGCCACAGCAGTTGTGAAGCTCTTACTGCTATTTTATGAAGCCAACAACAATCGTAAAAAATCACAAAAAGTATATGATCCCACTATGTCTATCTGGTAACACAAATAATACTGTTAAAAGCACAAAAGAAAATGCATGTAGCCTGTAAAAAGGTCAACTCCAAACCCTTTAACAGACAACCAGCTTATCAGGCAAACCTAAAAATGGTCACTGTGTGCGGGTGTTTCCTTATTAATCTAGTGACACATTTGTTTAAAAAAAGGTATGCATTTTCTAGTTTCATTTGTTGATCTACATCATGCACATAACCATATAAAAATCACATTCACACGAACTTAATGCATGCTACAAAATCTGATATGTTTGTACTTTGGTTTTCAGCCAAAAATCCAATTTACGAAACAGGGAAAGCTCAGTGAGCAGATAGACAGACAGACAGACAGACAGACACTACTGTCTGTGTGTAAGTTTTTGAATACCAGTTTGCCACGACTTTCATTAAGCAAGCTTTATCATGCCCAGCAATAAAAGAAACACAAAATATTACTACTGTACTGCAAGTCAATTCATTTAAACAATGACTCTCAGCAATAAACTAAACTGTTATTTACCAGAAGAAGCTTTCGATGCAGTCCCGAAAGACGGTGAACACATCAACTGTGGATCAACTGTGCATTCGGTGGAACTTGCAATCCTCGGCAAAGGTTTGTTGATTGGTGACGATAAAGTTGAAATACTTTCAGTAAACATGGAATAAGCTGGTGGAAATTCTGCAGAAGAAACCTCGCGAGCATATGACAGGGTGTCAGAAAATGTAATCACATTTTGCACTCTGGTGCTCACAGGCGGTGAATACATTACTGAACTTTGCTGAGTGCTACAAAGAGATGGTACAACAGTCATTGACACTTCAGGCTGTGTCTTTACTACTATGAATGACGGCTGTATAACTAATCTCGGATTCTCTGTAATGTTGCCTGTTACTGGTAAACGTTTAGTTCTAGTAGATTCTGTGCCACTGTGGCGGTAACTCACAGACGGAGAACAGTGAGAAACTACGACAGCACTTGCCGGCACAGAACTGCTGATAGAATAATGTGGAGTGAAAGAGGTACCAGCACTGGAGACCAACAAATTCATAGCACAACTAGCATGACTCAGCGTCAAGTCTCGACAGTGAGCTGCACTGACAATGTTACTGATAGGCAACAAGCCGCTGGACGTCGGTGCTGCTTGTGTTAAACGTGATGGATTCACAGGTATGGAAGCAACATTTACGTTAGCTCCTGTCTCCATACTGGTAACAGTTGCTTGAAAATCACTCTTTCCAGCCGACCAACTCCTCCACTGGCCTGAAGTGCAGCCAGACAGAGAGTTGACAGTTACTGGCGTGGTACCAGTTAACCACGAGAACAGCATTCCACCTGAACTGACGACATACTTGGATAAAGCCGACGGAGCTGCAACATGCTCGGCGAGCAACGACGATGGATTGTGACCAACAGGAAGCTGGTTAATCAAAACACTGTTTGTACTCGACAACGATGAATGCAATGACGGTACAGCAGCGACTGTTAATGGAGCAGAGATCGGCCGTGAAACTGCTGCGGATGACACTAACTGACTAACGAACTGATGACTAGATGGATCAGCTCTCATAACTGACTGCATGTAATCCCGAGGCGGTGATGTGGCAGCGACCAATGGTAATCTGAAACTAAAACTCTGCGGACAGGCGGCAGCCACCGGGGTAGCAAAACCTGCTTTGTTGAACGTCTTCTGCGGTCCGAAATGACTCAGCTGAGGGACGCTGGCCTGGCAATGTGACTGCACCAGTTGTGGACTAGCAGAGACACTTGTCGCATGCACTGATGAAAACGACTGTTGACTAGTGGCATAAAGTGACGAGCATGGAGACGTAACAGCTGAATGATGTGACAGTTGCTGACGTAGACGAACGGCATTCATTACAGCTAACTGTGGAGTAAGCCAGGCCATAGGTGCAACCAGCACTGGACGCAGAAACTGCTGCATTGCTCTTACTGGATGGCCAGGACTAGAAGATGGGACCGGAACGTGGCCAATGGCATAGACAGGGCGTGCAATATTCACTGGTTGAATACACGCAGCGGCGACCGCATTTGGTAAAGCAGATGGAACGACAATGCTAGCTGTGGTCAATGCAGCAGGCAAAGTTCCACGAGGTTCCAACAGCTGTGTGTATATCCCACTGGTACGAGTGACTGACGAAACGGAATGGTTATTCACTGCGCTCGGATAGACAGTGGCAGATGGCCAGACCATAGTGGCTGAAGATGTCAAGACATCCTGTAGTTTCATGGCACACCGCTGTGCCGATGCACTAGCTGATGAAGAACGTGTAACATGGCAAGGAACATCAACATTACTAGACGACGAAGCATGAAAACATGTACCCACACACGAGCTAAGCTGTTCAACTGAATCATAACCGATACTAACAACAGCTCCACTACACGTTTTGTTGCTGTCTACCAGCGGTGACATCCGTTCCCCAGCCAACCCGATGCTACTGACAGCATTAAATTCTGCCCTAGACAAGCCCATCAGCTCTCTAGTACTAGCAGTATTTTTCTCAGCTGCTTTAGAATCGTTATGGTCTGAATCAAAACAATAATCACTGGCATGCAGCAGTGCTTTGTGTGAAGTAAGCGGCACATCGACTCTGCTATTTGCACAGAGTTGTGAAGACAACACGTCAGCACTACTACGCTGAGCTGACTCACAACCATGCACAGACAGTCGCCGTGATGTCTCCGAGTCTATCAAATCACGAGCACGACTGCAGCAAGATAAAAGTTCATGCTCAAGTGAACTTAATTCTGGCAGCTGCCTATTAGATAATGTCTCGGCTATACTGGGCGGTTCATTACCAACAGTCCCCGTGACTTGCACAGCGAAGTCCATCACACTATGAAAAACAGAATCCGAAGAAACGTCTTTATTTTCAACAACACAAGATGCATTACACATCACCACTGCTTCATCTATTGTGTTCGGAGAACAATGCAGTATTTTGGTGCAAGGATCAGTGACTATATTTTCAATACCACCACTAATGAAACCAGATCCCGCAGTCCTAAGTCTCGAGTGATCGGACTTTGCATTAGAATTACACAACATCTTACAGTTCGCATTCACATCACAGTCTTCCGTTGCCATCAAAATATTCTCAGTCTGGCAACCCAGAGACGAACAGTTTGCCGCATTTTCGCTGTTACGCGAACTGTTGAGATACTCGGAGATGACGCCATCGTCAGCGTCGTCGGAGTAACAGCTCTCCGTGTCCTGATCGCTGGCATCCAGCGCCCAGTCTCCGTCACACTCGGACTTGTCACTCTCGCTGCTGGAACTTACTTCAAACGTGCACACGGCCGAATGCAATGCACAGCTCTCTTTGGTTCGATAGACACGCTTACATTTCACACACTTGAATGGACTACACACCATGCTGTGGTCCACCGCAAACGGGTGATAGGTCGGTGTCACTAAAGATCTTGAGAGCACGTCATAACAGCTCACTGGTATATCAGCATCCTCATCACTCGCGTCAGATTCGGAGTCGGGAACGGCTCCGTCCAGCTGACCAATTAGTTTTAAAGGCATGCACTTTAACTGTGTATGTGTGTCAAAGTCTGACCGCAGTCCAGCTGTACAGATGTTCCTCTCAGTAACAGCATTACGATTAGTATCGGTTTTATCGGCTGCATTATCGAATGCTGGCACACTGGACTGAAAGAGACGTCTGTTGCTATTAATTGTTTCTACTGCATCTGCGCAACTGCTGTGATCACCTGTCGACTTACAATGTCCAGTGCAGGTGCCGATGCCTCCATCTGTTCCCCGTGACAATGTGTCATGTGCAGAAAAATCATCAGAAGCTACAGTGTTGTCAGTTCCACGGGAAGTAGAGTAATCACCGCTAGCAGTCTGCCGATACGGCTTGCCCTCTGTACTTGAAGGCGTATTAACGGCCTTGGCACTTGACAACTCACTGCGACACGGAGTTGTAGAAGAATCATCAGCGACTTCATCAGACTTGATACTTCTACACTGGTCCATTTTCCTGCCGCCGAACTCATCACAAGCCAAGATGCTGAAAGGACTTCTGACAGCTGTGACTGCAACTGTCGCACTGCTTGCTGAAGACGTGACACTGTTCACACCATTTGTCGACGGTTCTTCACAATTTTTGTTGATCTTAAACGCATGAAGATTTTTGCTTGCCGCAGAATCATCTGCAGCTAAGATTCTACATCGGTACACAGTACGCAGTCTTGCATCGACCGCACTCCAGTAAACCCGTGTCATACTACAATACATCATAACAGATTCTTAACATCACTATAATCAAACCTGATAACTACGAAACATAACATCAAATAAACACTTTCAACCCTATGCATTCACTTACACTTGGGCTCGAATGTGCCTCCGTATAATGTGGTACTAAAACAATGTTAGCTGGATACCATTCCCGACACATAGGCCGCCAATAATGGTGGGATACACTCATAATAATAATAATATGAAAATTTATGACATGTTCATAGTCAAGCAGTAAACATGAATCGGAGATGTGGGCAGTTGCCAGGTGGCTAGAGTGAAGTTATTTGTTAATGAGCTGAGCCATTAGGTGAAATTTCAGGTGGTGCTTGGAACTGAGTAGGCAGCTTGAAATTGAAACTCGTATGCCTATGTGACCGATAATTACTCACAGAGCAAAATTATATGACTTGGAACGACAAAAAAATTCTGGCCAAACAAAAACTATACAACAACAAGAGGGCCTAGCAGTGGCTAGCATAGCGTGAGATGTTGTTGAGATGACCCCTCCCCGCGATGACAATGCGCGGTAAATTTGGATTGGAATTTGAAACCTAAATTAGCTATAATGCGCCAATGCACTTCCATCACAGACAGACAGACGGACACTGACATCGTAGCATAAGTGCGAGATGTATATATTACATCTCGCACTAATAAAAAACTGTATCTTACAAAACTTGAGCAATTCAAAGTACTTACGAGAAACCAACAGGCAACAGCATCGTTTCGTGATCAGATGCAGCTGTAAGCTTGCCTAGGTTTTCAATATGTAGCGATCCTACGACATACAATGTCATAGTAACACTTAACTGACACAACTTACAATGTTCTCAACACACTCCTGCAAAGCCCACAGTCTGTTCCCAAAATTCCAGTTGTCTAGCTGTCACACTAGCAAACGGTAATGAAACCACTGAACCTATCATTAGCTGTACTTCACAGCAGTTTTTCACACCAAAGCTCTTAGCATGTACAACAAAGTCGGCAACAAGTACAGGAAAAAATTGTGACTTTTGAGAAATACCTGACGTCATCTTTAAGATGACACAAGATGGGAACATATACAGTAGTTATCAAATCTGTGCACAGACCCACAGTGATTATGAACATTTAAAATATGTTTATCTTTCAGGAAAAAGCACATTTTAAACATTTTTACTATCTAAATAACAAATTTGTAAGTGTGAGAAAAATACATTTTAATATTATATTTACATGTGGAAAATCCTTTCCTGATCAACTGATTATTCAGGAACAGGATGCCAGACCGTATAGACCAGCTTTTCACTCTTTCACGCAGGATACATTTTATTGATGATATACAAATGCTGAATGATTGCAATGTTACAGCAACATTACTTGCAACCACCAGACATATATTATAATAATTAAGCAATAACAAAACCTGGAACGTGCTTCTAAGAAAGCTAATAACTGTATTAATGAAAGTGTAATTTAGATGTGCAAAATGAGGCAAATAGTAACTTTTTTATGCGCATGCTCTTCAAGAACAATGGATGCGTATCATGACACTCATTGACTTATTGTATCACTTATAGTCTATACGCATATCTTCGCTTGTACTGACATTATTCAACAGTGTTTTGTCTGTTCTTAATTAAAATTATAATGAATGAATGAATGAAATACCGACCAGTCAGAACCCTAACAGCAGATGGATCAGACGCAGAAGACAAGCCATGACAGCAATGTGTCAAGCTGTTGGAAGGGTGTGGCTTGACAAATAGAAGACGGCTTACTTCTAAACTGGCATCCTGTAAATACACATAGAACATACATTCATTATGATCGACACAGTGGAAAAATGACCTACTATATTCACGCAGTACTGGCTGTCTGCTGTTCTTAACGTAACTTACGCACACAGTACCTGCCCAGTTATAAACCCATCAGTAGCATTGAAATCAACTGTCCTCATCTCTGGAACGGAAATCTTTTGGGTCGCTCCCACAGCCATATTATCTACTGTAAATAGAAACTATCAGACAAAAATGCAATATTTTTTTAAAACACCTCATGCTTTCATGCTTTCTTCTCTTCACATACCACTGGACTCTGCTGATAGAATGTCATGCTGCCTGTCTGTGATGTGTACAACCCAAACACTCAGTTTTTGTTCAAATGCCATTGTTTGATGTCGGTGTCAATACAGCTATATTAAAAAATGTTAAGTTATCCCACACTCGTTACCGAGCGTTGGGCCCAGAGCTGATCCGAATCCAGGTATACAGACAGTCAGGCCACAGGTGACTTTTTAAGCCATCCACCAAGCGGTAGGCTGCCATTACTTTCCGTCAGGCCTGTGGTTACCTTTCCAGCTGCAGAGTGTCACCACCCAAAGGCCGGTACCAAATTATAATGCTTGCTGACAGAGGCACGTGCATGTGAGCAACTTGCCCAAGGCAGTTACCTGGCGGACTGGCTGATATTCGAACCCACAACCTTTTGGATCGTGAGCAAACACTCTACCGCTACACAACACAGGCCCCCACAGCCATATTACCTATTATAAATACAATACAAACTCTAAGGCGAACATTAACAGAGAAATTTTGACTGACAAATCACCTACCTTTCCACGAAGACAGCCGGCGTGTCGAGGACAGAGAACTTTTCTACGACGCTTGAATGAGCAACACGCCAGCTGAGCACAGTGGAAATGATAAACGAGCAAACATCCCGGACGACAGCAGTGAACCGACGCGCCACGAAGACCGCAATGCTTACACGACTAACACATACGCATACACAACGGACGTTTCAAATGACAATTAACTTTTGATATCACCTCGATTCATCCCACATACATGATTTTGAACTGTTCAGAATTCCCACTTGTGACTCACAAACTGTTGCTTTTGCTTGTATCGATTCAATACTAATGAAACATGACGGGAATGCCAGTAGCTTCATGTGCAATGACTGCTGCACTACGCTGAATGAATGTTCAATAGAAAACTGGTTCCATACTGCACGTAAGACATATATGTACTAGCGACAATAGTTAAGTGTCATGGACCAATGCTTAGTACTAGTTCTGTACCGCTGTTGTGCTGCCACCTGCCGACAAATTACAATGACAATTTTGAATTTAGTAGTTACATAAAAGATACTGTCAGCATTTTCTCTCCATACATAACGTGCAATCTTAGCACAGTCACACTTATATAAGCTACAGCTGGTCTCGGAACAGTGTCATTGCCACGATATCACCATGCTCTCATCTAAACATACCATCCATAGTGTCTCAAGTCTATTCAGTCACTCACCACCATCTCCATTTAAACAGCTGCCTGAACCACGTGCACCCGGGTTAGCACATAGATATATTAAACGGAGGCAACACTACCAATTAGTAACCGTTGGAAGCCGTGAAGCCGATATATGTGCTACTGGTCAGGGTCAAGGTCGGTATGGTATGAATTTTGCACATAACGTGACTGTGATTGGTCATCATTAAAGACAGTGGCCACCAGCGGCCTCAATGTTCATGCCATAGCAACTTTGACACTGACCGGCATGGCGTAGGCGGAGATTCGCCATAATAATAATGTCATGCTATCTCCAGTATACATTATTTATAGATCTCAATGAGTTAGCCAGATCCCATGACTCCCGCTGGGTCGGGTTCCTTCAGCTGTTCCAGAAGAGAAACTCTGGAAACAAGCGTCAAGAGTTGAAGCACTGAATGAAGCTCAAAGCATTGAACCTAACCATGGAAAATCAACAGTCGGCCTTATACTGTCTTCATGCGCTGCTGTCTGTGTGGACGCACATACACACTCAGCCGTTGCGCAAGTAGCCTCTTGATGTCTGGAGTTACGAGGCAGGTCGCCAGATACAGAACACTCACAATGTAGTCTAACAACCTTACAATCCCATTAATACTTTGCTGTGTGTTTCTGGCAAGTACCTGTTTCCTGGCGCGGGCGATGACAGTGTGCAGTCGGCTGACGACGCCTGGTACATGCTCACATACACCTGATGACCAAACGGCACAGTTGGCATGGACCCACTTTGAATCTCCAACTGGCAACAGACGACCAGTTCGCTGGACACAAACATTTGGAGACATGTGAATTCAGGCCTAATCTATCATAGATATCATAGAGGCTCATGTGAACACATTACAATGCACAACTGTGCTTCTCTACCTCTCAAACATCACTGCTCAGTATATGGGAGCTCTCTGTTATAAAACATGCCAAAGAAGAAGCTCAGCAGATGCCGAGATAGTTCAACATGCGAGACATTGAACACAGAGATTATTGCATCCAAAATGCAAACACCACATTTTTCCATATCTACTGGTCTTGCTCAGTACAATTCTCGATCACCGAATACTACGATCCAGGGACCAAATTTTCTATGATGATCTTAGTATAAAATTACAACAACCAAAGTTATGAACATCCTAGGAGACAGTTGTGATCATGCTGGTGATCCAGTGGACCTGGTGGTAGCTCACTGCTATTTAGGCCACTTTAAAAAATTACGCATAATAATAATAATAATAATAATAATGCTGATTTTCCAAAAATTGTATCGTAGAACTGCGAACAAATTACGTCATTACTTTACGATAACAAGCTTGGAGTCGTAGGACCAAACAGTGGGACAAAATTGTAATAAAATCACCACAAAGTTACAATAGTCACAATAAAACTTACAGTTACGAACAATAAGCGTCACTTGGTAAAGTTTCGTTGTTTTATTTGTTATTTACATAAAACAGCCAAAACACAGTGGACAATTCATGATGAATGCTCGTCGTGAAGTAAGTAAACAACTGACACTGGCAGCAAGACCGTCGCCTCCTGTGATTGGCTGCTATTTTTAATTAGGAAACATTACGAGAAAGTTGCAAGAAATTTGCGATGTACCAAGATTATCTTAGAAAATCAGTTTATGACAATTTTCGGATAATCAGAGGATTTCCTAAGTACTTAAGTTATGATGATTTTATGATAAAGTTAGCACACACTTAGGAAGATCTTAAGAATGTTTGAAAATTGGGCCCCAGGTCAGCTTTGGCTTGCAGGAAGCCGAAACACCAACCGATCCTGTCATATGCCAATTTCCACTTTTTGTAGCACTAAATGATCACAATTCACCAACGTTACAGACAGACAGATGGACATCATGCTTGTAGCATAAGCACGACATGCATATGGCATGTCATGGTAAAAAGCCAACAAAGGTTTATATGTGACACAAGAACTGTGAACATACAGCGGCTGATGACGACGGAGAATCACCATGCTGGGAACAGAGCACACACGACCGTGTGTCCACGGACCGACTAGTCAACTCTCTTGATGGCACCTCCGACGACTGCTCAGCCTCCGTACCTACTGCAGCACCAGTGAGACACAACAGTATATCAGACATCAACGATTGCTGTCAATTGGGGGCAGATTCGCTCAACAATGTGAACTACATAACACAAACTCTGCTGCAACTACTTTCAGACTGTGCAGTTTGTCGGCCTCTCAAAGTGGAAAATAAACAATATCTAAAGCAGATTTTATTCGCCAGCACATATTCTATAATCACTATAGTCACAAAGTGATGTACTACTATAAATAACTTTGATGCAAATGACTAATAATAGTGGTTGTGGCATGCACATTTTATGTCCCAAAATTAAGATGTCAGCATGACGGCAAAGCCCGAGAGTTAAAATTTTAACTGAGAACATAAAATTTTTATGCTGCATGAAACGTCACATGTTCTTTGTTTTGCTGTATGATCAAGAAATGAAACTTGACATGGATGTCGTGTTTGACTTTAATCAGCACTGCTATTTAGTCACTTATGCCTACACAAACTTTAAACTGATAATATGCAAAAACTGAATCGTCAAGCAAAAACATGCAACAGTTTAATAACTGTTTAGCAGCTGTTTTGTTGTTATCAGGATCAATTATGATCACATCGCTGTTGGTCATACAATACAAATTGACTGATAATGTCATTAGGTCACTGTATGCAATTATCAGTTTACAGACATTGTTGAATGTATGCAGTATTTTCACATTTCAGTCTTAGCACTCTCAGAAAAATATATCCAGAAAAGTTGGCGATGAAATGATTTGGCATCAACACTACCAAATAAGTATCCACTCATGCATTTAAAACCAATAGCTGGGGTGGCGGTAGACTGCTGGCAGTCTTTCGACGTGCCTTCAGCCACCACCAGCACTGAGGCCTAGGCCTGGCCCAGTGCGCTATTACCCTCTAACCCCGGGGCTTGTACTGTATATTTATAGAGCCCAGCTTAACCAGCGGGTTTCTCTGGCAGGGTGCCAACATGCGGTCTTCCTATATAAGACCGCTGGCCCTTGCCATCTGTTATCCGCACCGGCGGCTCTCACCACACCAAGACGTCCCCAATCCGGGTGTGATGGCCTGTCACATTTGAAAGAGGACACAGGCAAACCCTGTGTACCTGCCCAAGAATTTACTCTCATAGCATGCAGAAACCTGACTCGACATGCCAGCAGCAGCGGGAGGCGAACCCATGACCCGCAGAACTAGCCAGCCAGGCTCACTGCACTGCAGCTGCGAGAGCGTTAGCCCACTGAGCCACGGAGGCAGGTCCCCAATACCTGGTATTGACAGCACAACTTATGTGAGGAAAAGGTACACACAACAAAACAGTATGACAATTAATGCACCATATTAACATCCTGCAAAGCAGTTGTGTCTGAAGGGTGAAGGCTGTGATGACTCACACGTAGCTGTAACAGGTGACGATGCAAGATATGTATGATCGTCTTTTCGCGGCACTAAACCTGGTTCCCCTTGGCTCCTGAGAACACATAAATAACAACTTACGAGATTCTTACACGTGAATGCTTTCAGTATTTTGATATGACTGACTTGTCTCCCTAAAGAAATAGTCCAGGCTTGTGCTTCCAGTCCCACAAAAGAAAACAATACATCGTTATTTGTATACTGTAGATGATACTGTTGGTCGAGTTACAAGTAACAAAGAGCAAGAAATAATGTTACAAAGACATGCAGGCAAGTGGTTGTAAGTGAGTGATACGACTCAACAAGGTATTGCGAGGCAAATCAATATGCCCCCCCCCTCC
>Ga0209782_1000758_pt1 | contig 15177 bp, 9 predicted proteins | sample WorMetmaBAHAMAS1_FD_187390 | JGI IMG/M metagenome (GOLD analysis project Ga0209782, IMG submission 187390) | Marine gutless worms symbiont microbial communities from Max Planck institute for Marine Microbiology, Germany - Inanidrilus... | ecosystem: Host-associated > Annelida > Digestive system >...
CACCAGGGGTCGCTACTGTCGACACCACTACCAAGATGAGCCGAAGCCAGCTATAGCTATAGCGCAGGCGGCGTGCGACAGTAGCGACACCTGGTGAATGGCAATGTAGAATCGATGTCCACAACGACAACATCGACAACAACAACAACAACGACAACGCGTGACAGAGGGGACCACTATGGCCCCATAAAATGGGCCCAATAACTAGAATCAGCTCAAGGCTGGATCGCACAGCCCGCCGCCGCCGGGGGGAGGGGTATGGGTTTTTCAGCATGCCCAGGCAGTGTTTGAAAATGATTAGGAGTTGAACGAAGTCCGTTAAATGGGCAAAAAGCCCCGGACAGACACCCGAGCCAGTCCCCAAAAGTGTCTGTCCGACCAGTCAGACGGACAGGGACCATGGGGTGATCACCAACATGGCTGGATCTCATGCCCAGCATACCCAGCTCAAGTTTTCAAGTGACTTTGAGCTGTTTCGATCCTTTTACATGCACTTTTTGGGCCCGGACGAACAAACGGACAGACGGACGGACAGACACACACACAAGGCAAAACCTATACATCCTCGCATATACTGGGGGAGGAGGAGTAAGGACCATTCCAGCTATCTAGTTTTTTTTCTGTGCGTATACACAATTTTCTTCATCCCTGGGAATGAAGTACCAGGGTTTAAAATAATAATAATAACACTTTCACAATTTGCGAGTCCCCATTGTAGCCGTTCCAGACACCACACACTTTGCTTAATGTCTCACACCCTGGGAATGAAGTATAATAATAATATTATTAATATTATTCGTTTAATAAATCAAGACAAACCGCTCGACCACAACACGTAATATATATACACATCTGTCACGCAGGACAGCTATCTAGGCCTAGGCTGCCATGCAGGGAGCCAATGGTGCTTGATCAGCGCTGGGCGGCCGCCGACTCAGGCCCAGGCCAACCGACCTAGACTCTGAGCCCACCTGAAAATAGCTGCTGAAATCCATGCACCCGTAAGCTGATATCATGTTCTGTGCAGATTCACATGAAAACGATGCAGACGTCGGTGTTTCGTTTACTCACCGGTCAAGACACGCCGCACTACATCTAGCGATTGCTTCAGCGTGTGCCGCAGGAAACTATCGGTTCCGCCCGTTATTGAGCTGTGATCGCCAGTGGCCTCAGACAGATGAACACGTTTAGTCAAGTTGTGTTGGATCATGATGACAGTGTTGTATTACGGTGTTCGGCTTCCATGCAGAGGTGTACTGGTGGGGAGCAATGACCCCGAAAATACTTCTGAGGGGGGTGGTGCTCCACTAAATGTTCCTGTTTCCCAACCATTTTAGCATGCCAGATGGTTCTACAGCTCACCTACAGTAACCTAGAATTTCCAAAATTTTCTAGGGAGGACCCCCGGATTCTCTGCTTTCTAGGAAGGGCAGAGATGGAGAAAGAAAGTGCTGGTAGGGGGGAAAGGCAAGGGGTAGGAATGAGGGGAAGGAAATTGGAAGGGGACGGAACGAAGGATGCTTGGGGAGGGAGGCGTTTCCCCAAACAAAAATTTACCACTACACCACTGCTTCCATGTTCACGCACTCTTGCGTGTCGTGCTCCATTTGTGTATATTTGTTGAATGTGAACTGGCATCCTTGTTTGTTACCGTGAACAATTTCACAGCGTGAACGATGCGTGGAATTTGAGATCACTTTAGGGTGTTGTCATGTAATCTCTCCTCAAAAGAGAAAAATGCGATAATGTAACAAGAATATTTATATGCACTAAAACATGACACACAGAAGTACATCACAGAGTTTTTATTACAAACTACACATTTTCATCACTCCTGATTGTTTTGAGTATGATACATGTGATCACAAATGCATTGTGTTAAGTCAGTAGAAATGAAAAGTTGAAAGTAAAACACAATAAACTTTAAAAGCTAGGTTTATATACCGGGTGAGTCAAAAAATAGCCCCCTTAAGACTTTTGCATATATTTACGCTTGTCGTCATCCTCTACAGACAAAAATTTACCAGTTTTTGCCATTCAAATCACCACCTATGTACCAATTTTGGTCTATTTATCTCAATATTTGTGAGGACTGCAACACTATTGTAACATTAACTCCTGAATTTTAACAGCTGATTTCAGCTTTTTCCAGTATTCACCAACTTCTTCTGAACCAAACTCATTTCACTCCACTCTTCCCGGCGATGATCCCTCGCCTCGCGCGCACTGAACTATAAATAGCTCGCGCCCGCATGCACCGCGACCACAATGCGCGGTAAGTTAGGATCGGAATTTGAAACCTAAATTAGCTATAATGCGCCAGTGCACTTCCGTCACAGACAGACGGACAGACAGACGGACACTGACATCGTAGCATAAGCGCGAGATGTATATATTACATCTCGCGCTAAAAAGCTTACAACGAAGAATGACCTTCAAGTACACTGAAGGTCATCGCAACAGATATAAATAAATCATTTTTGTTGGTAGCCGGTTGTTACAACATCGCTATCTAGCACGTTTTCCGAGATATTACCAATTTCTGTGATATACGCTGACCTTCAGAAGTTCTTAATTTTAGACAATAAAGTTTAAATCACAACTTTACAAGCCGTGCGCGCTTTCTGATTCGATTTTAATAGAAAATATGCGTCTATCTTGTACCGTTTTTCAGTCACAGCGAGTTATTGGTCTAGAATCGCAGATTTTAACCTACCCCAACTTTATTTGTCGCCCCCGTTAGGGGTGATCCCGTTCGAATTTTGCCCAGATTTTTGCGTCGAAAAGCCGGAGTCCCTGGGCTATCGACTCGTGTTGTTTAGCCGTTTCGATACAATACCGGCGTGTGGAAGACACACACACAAACACACAGTCAACGACAGTATATCGTCGCGCGGTAAAAACTGACAGTTTAGCCAGTGAAGGTACCAGTGATGTTTGTGACAGCCAGTTTTTATGTGCACGACGCTGTGCTAGCGCGGCTATTATGTACAAGCCCGTGTCTTTGTGTCACACGCCGGTATCGTATCGAAACGGCTACATACATATCGAGTTGTTTCTTTTGGCATAGTCGCTTTCCTGCAGTTATTTATTCTTATAGTTATTTACTTATTCTACATAGTATTTTAAGAAAATTGTGATTTCTCCAAAATAAGGGTAGGCCTACTTCCATCTGGAAGTTTGCCCCATCAAACTCTGCACTTTGAGACAATTTCGCTACGGCATGTTTATCGTGCGACAGACAAGCGAAAGTCGTCGGTCCGTTGTTATCAGCACAATAGTGACAGTGTACGTGGCAAGTGCTATCAAAACCATAGACCGACGACCGTAACCTATTGATCACACTCATTATCCAGCTCTGCGCACAACGTGACCGTCGATTGGGTGTGAGGCAGCGTCGCGCGGGTTTGTCTGCGTCAGCGAAGGCTTGTCCTCTCCCGTTGCCTGCTTGATGAATTCACAGTCAGTTAACAGCTGTGAAGTATATACAATAGAAATGTGCTGATCTAGGCAATAATCCGAGTCAAATGAGTTCTTGATTCTGACTGGGTTTGAAATGGTCACCAGCCAAATTGACACAACACGTACATGTATGCATCATATTCAAGCATCAACAAACGCCGATGGCCGCGTGTCGTGTCACGTCCATCGCGCTGTACACTAAGCTGGACGCTGAGTGTAATAAACAGGTGACGGTCGTTGTCGACGGTTGACAGCATTTGACCACGTCCACTGTCGTCGCCACGTGATGTCAACACTGCTGGCCAACGACTGTCGGTTGTTTGAGTATGTGTGCATGGTGAATGTACAGCACTGACGGTCGTCTACGGACTACCATCGCAGGTGCGGTCAACAAAGCTCGACCGTGGACGATCCCTGTTGACCGCACTTATAACGACGGTCGGCCTGCCGTATTGCGAAACTTTATGAGGTCTAGAGTTGCGCAGGCAAACTGGATAGTAGCTATGAGCCTTGCAATAACCGTGCACTTATGAATTTAGTACTGGTGAACTGCGCATGTGCTGTGGGACTGTAGAATAAAGGTGTGTGTGTGTGTGTGTGTGTGCAGGGTACTGCGAGTGTATGATAATGCTACACGCCCACTCGCTTCATCTCTCGTCCACACATTTGTAGCAACCTCACCAGCAAGCTGTGTCGACGCTAGAGCACACAGTTTGTCAGCAGAATTCGACAGTGACGTCACGTGGTCAGTCCAACGCCGTTCTACAGCCGACATCGCTTCACACGGACCCTTCGATGACGTCATCTTCCACGTCGCGACCTCCTCGGCCGCTTCCGGTTCCGGTTGCGAGGAACTCGTTTCGAATTGACGACATTCTGGGTACGATTGAGACTGGGCGTGACGAGACGGCACGAGGGAAGGAGGAGGAGAAGGCTTGTGGGTTGCCGACGTTGAGACTGACCAGTGACGACATCAGCCTGCGTCAGCAGCAGCAGCAGCATCATGGAGGTTCAGTGAGCGGTCGTTCCGACATGGTAGAACCCAGACGAGTCAGTACATCACCGGTTGTCAAGCGACCGCGTGCCGGCGTTCCAGATCTTCCGTCCACTCACCACATCTCGGCGGGCACTGGTCCTTTATCACTGCACGAACCCCGCACCTGTCCGCCTCAGAACTTCGACGTCGCCACTGGAAGAGCGATCCAACTGCGTCAGTTGGCGAGGGACCAAGACGCTGGACTTTCTCCGTCCACCTTGTCACCTGTCGCTGGACCAGTATCGCTTGCTCATTACCAGACCGCAAGTCGTGAGCATCGGCAACATCAGCATGGCGAGGCAGGTGTGAATGTGGACTCACCTGGTGTGATTGGCTGTCATCATCATCCACTGCTCGCAGTTCCTGCTTCATCACCTGCACTTCGTCTCGACCATCTTCACCTACACTCATTCTTTACCGCTGGTCGCCAGTACGCTTTCCATCCCGTACACCGTGAGTTCTCCGTGGTTTTTACCACGCGACGCTACATGCTAACGCGGTATATGCTGTCGTCTTGTGTATGTGTGTCTGTCACGCCGGTACTGTATCACAAGAAGCTATGCTATTGCAGAGGGACTGCGCGACGCGCTTTTCAGTAGAAATTCTGCAACTACTACTCATTTGAAAACATGAGTCCCGAGCCTATATCGTGTGGCATTAATGCTAAACGTATAGGATCACACAAATAGTTAATTGCGTGATCCTACGTTTAGCCGTTTTCGTAAAATTCCGGAGTGGGACAGACACAAACATACACACACAGAGACAAACAGACGGACGGACAGACTCACGACGACGGCATATACCGCACTTAGCATGGCGTCGCGCAGTAAAAATCGACCATATTGCACTGCCCACCAAGTATAATTACCAGGCAATGAGCGTCGGTTGATAGCAAATTGCTAGGCAGACCAAGAAATGTAGGTTATTACCACATATTTCAATGATAATGCTCAAACTCCACTTGGTCGATTTGTTGTCTATATGTCATACAAGCAAGTATGCAACAAACCCGGTGACAAATCGAACCGATGGAGCTTAAGCCTTAGTGTACGGCAGCACTAGCGTCGACCGTCGAAGGTGTGATAATCAGTAGTCCGTCGTCGAGGCCACGCTGGTGCTGCCATACACTAAGGCTTAAGCTCCATCGGTTCGATTTGTCACCGGGTTTGTTGCATACTTGCTTGTATGACATATAGACAACAAATCGACCAAGTGGAGTTTGAGCATTATCGTTCAAATATGTGGTAATAACCGACATTTCTCGGTCTACCTAGCAATTTGCTATCAATCGACGCTCGTTGCCTGATAATTATACTTGGTGGGCAGTGCCTGCAATATGGTCAATTTTACGTGAAGCCGCGTCGCGCGGTCCATCGGTGTTAGCAGATATACTTGTTGTATGCGCAACTGTGGACTTAGAGAAAATTGTCCACTGCACTCCGTGAAGTCGATAAACAATGTCGTCGACGACGGTCTACTGATTATCGCACCTACGGTGCTCGAAACCACCCACGCTAAGGCTTAGGCCTAAGCTCCATCGGTTCGATTTGTCACTGTATTTGTTGAAAAGTTGGCTGTATAACATATAGACAGCAAATCGACCAAGTGGAGTTTGAGCATTATCGTTCAAATATGCGATAATAACCGACATTTCTCGGTGTGTGTAGCACATTGCTATTAACCGACGCTCGTTGCCTGTTATTATACTCGATGGGCAGTGCGATATGGTCGATTTTGCGTGAAGCAGCGTCGCGTGGTCCATCGGCGTTAGCAGATATACTTGTTTGGTTCACAATGTAGTAGCCTACACAGTGCCTCGTTGAGTGGGCTCGCTGCCAGCCCATTTTGAAAAAAAAACGTTGAAAAATCATTAACTAAGAAATTGATAAATAAATTATCAAAGTCACACTCAACATACATACGGGAGTAAATTATGACAATTACGTTTTAGAACGGTGACATAGTTTCTGTTTTAACACCATTCGAATGCGGGTAAATGGCCGCATCGCCGAAGGTTGCACGGTTTTTGAGATATTGAGTACCGAAGTCACCAGATGCTAAAGGCGATTTCAGGCGCTTCGAAGAATACGCCAGTGGTTCAATGGTAGCGTCTAGATTAAGCCTTGCTAATTAATAATTAAATGCTAGTATCTCGGAACATACAATATAAATGAGTATCATCTATAGTTACTTTTGCAATTTTGTGACATTAATCCAATGTAGAGGTTCTGTCCTCGGACTGCTGCAAATTGACCTGGCTTTGTTCCGAGCAAGGAAAGACTCGAAATGTTTTTACGTACAATGCCACTTCTTACCAAGACAGCCACATACTTCGTTTAGCGGTTGAATCAGCATGCAGAGATCGCTATCATAAAGTTTATTAACTATCGTAGAGTATACATGAATCTACTGTTTCCTGCTAATGGTTGCCAAGCTGTTGTTGAATATCGTCGAGTAGAGATATGCAGTGCAGAGTGACAATCAGATATATAGCATTCCCGTTATCTGCCCAACAATTTTCGACGAGTCTTTCTCATTAATAAACCGTCATACAGATCGTAATTAATTCATTGGCACACTGAGCACAGTGCTAAATTCATCACATGATGGGTCAAATCGAGTGCGTCGCGTTGTTGATGACTGAACTTATCTGATTCATCGGTGGAAAAAAATACAAAAACTGTATGCTAATTGGATGAACAGAATACGTTATAAAGATGCCTTATGGTGATAAAAGAGGAAAGATAGAATGTGATCAAGTACTGCATAACAGATACATAGTTTTATTTTAAAAAAATGTACCAATGTTATGTAACTTTTCATAGCTAGTAATTTATCTTTAAAAACCTACAGGATGCGCCAATAAAAACAATCCTCTAGAAAAAATTCTGTATTTCAGCCATGACAGTACTGATTTGAGCCAAACTTTCAGACTTTGTACGTGAATATTCATTCAACATATCCCGCAAATTTTATTGAAATAACTTATATGGTTCAACAGATACAGCAGTTTAAACTTTAAAATTCACTTTTTAAAGTGAACATACAATTGCACATTGAATATTCACGAATAACGAATCAAATTTTGCAGAGCTTTTCATCAATAGCTCAAATGTTTTAATGATGAATATCAGGTGCCTATAGCTCACTCAGTATTTATACAGAGTGTTCATAATGTCATTGCCCACCAGTTGCAGCAACCCACGATCGAAATATGTTGCAAAAATGATAGAAATTGCCTTATCAATAAACTCGTGAAGCAAATCATTCCGTATGGTCGACAAAACGGTCATTCAGCTCAGAATGATGTTGGTCACCTTTGGAATGTGTATTCGATAGTATTCCAGCATAGCACCCAACACATGACAATCCATTGGCATATCCACATGGCACACTTGCTATTATTTTTACACCAGAATCACAATTTCATTATTGGTTCACTTAGAAAAATGCACTTTTAAGTTCAAATAGTGTTAATTTTTAAATTACAATAAATATTGTAACGAAATTTGCTGCCTATATGGCCTGAAACCTCCTCTGTAAAAGCTGTAAATTTGGTGAAAAAATCTGTTACAGTAACTGAGATAATTAATTTTTCCTAAGGGATTGTTTTTTATTGGCGCACCCTGTACATTAAAGAAGCATTTGCAAGGTAACTTGCATTAATACACTGGCTGTTGTGAATTACTGACACTTGTGCAAAGACTACCTACATAAAGAGCGTTGACATGCAAAATAATAACATCAGATCATTCCAAACATCTAGCAATTGTCTGCATAATTATTTGTACCGTTAAAATGCCATATTGCATATTCGACGACTATTAATTTATTGTAACTAAATTTAACTACAGTTTTTAGCGTAACCGTTCACGGGATCTATTTTATTACTTATAAAGTATTCATAAAGTATTGTGACGAGTATGTCTGTCTTAGTGTCTGTCCGCTGGCATTACTCAAAACCACTCTATCCGTTTCTGGCGGCGTTGTGATCTGTTATGTACTTCCGGTTTTGTGGATGATGTGTTCACATAATTCTGGGGCATCATTGTGTACTCCGAAGCGGCAATAGAACACGACAAATATAACAGCCGAGATTGCAATTACCGAAACTCAAACCAAATTTTGTTCAATGATACAGACCTGAAGTATTCATCGTGGGTTGTGCCTAGGGGCAAAGTCTGATATCTACGATCGCCTTGTTTGCTGTTATGTTGACAAAGTGTCTATCAATGACCATGATGTCGTAATCGATTTGTTTTGTTCAATAATGCCTTGCTGGATCGTATGTTAGAAGAACGATTCGTATGTCTAATTGATGCACGCCTTATAGGTATGTATACAGGGTGAGTCAAAAAATGTAGCCCCCCCCCCAAAAAAAAAAGCTACTAACAATATCTGGACCTGTGCTAAGCTTTTCTGAGCCACATTAAGCCTATTAGTAGGCAATTTATATTCACACATGTGTACCAAATTCAGGGAGTTTATGTTAAATTTTGATGAATTGGGAGTCCATCTTTCACGACTACCCTCGTTTTCACTGTCTCAGATTTTAAGCATTGCTGTCGGATTTCAAACATTCGCAGACTAATAGTAATGCAGATTAGCGTCTTCACAGAAATTACGTCATTAGATTAACACACATCTTTGCAGCTTGCAATAGCCACACAAACACCATGCTATACCCAAAACAATTCCAGAGTTGACGGACATACTGCAGCAGATCTGAACTGCCTTGCTGCAGAAATCGATTGCTAAAGGTGTGAAGAACTTTCCCAAGCGGCTGGATGATATTGTGTCAGCTTATTGTGGGCATTTTGAATATAAAATGTGATCAATGACATAACATGTACTGATGAACACTTTTACCGTATGATTTCATTAATGTAATGAGTTTTTTTCAAAAAAGTTTGTGAATACTGCAGAAAGCTGTAACGGAATATTAAAATTCAAGAGTAATGTTACAAAAAATTGTTACAGTTTTTACAAAATAATATTAAGATAATTGGACCAAAATTTGTACATAGATGAGGATGTGAATGGCGAACAACTGGATAAATTTTCATATGCAGAAAATGACAATACGCTGATATATATGCAAAAGTCTTAGTGGGAGGTTACTTTTTGACTCACCTTGTATTTCTGTGAATTTATAGTTTGGCCTTGGGAAGTACTGTAATGAGTATGTCTGTTCGTCCACCCACACATCTCGAAACCGCAAGGCCAATTACACTAAATTTTTGTGCATGTTGTCTGTGGCTCGATCTCTTTCTGACAGTCGTGATAAGTTATGTACTTCCGGTTTTGTAGATAACGTTGTGTTTTATAGCATGGGACCAATGGGCCAGAATCAAGCACGACGTCATATTTCGTTATATTTCGCCAGGTGGCGGCACCAGTTCGACGTCAGACAACTAGTGTTCGGCTGAGTTCATCAGAATGCAGCACCGGGGGCAAAGTTTGCCATCTATGACATCGTTGTTCTTACGTGCTATTTTGGTGTTGTTTGATGTTTTAGTGGGTGTCACAAAGCCAGTCTTGTGGGCTCCCTTTCTTCAGCGTCCGACGCACAAACGCAAAGGTGGCCAAGTGCGATTTTCCAGCGACCAGACGCTGCAACTCGAGAAAAAGTTCAACATCCAGAAATACATGTCGCCGCAAGAGCGAAAACGACTGGCAAAGTCGCTGAAGCTGACCGAGAGACAGGTAGTAGATCACTATCATTGAGCACACCGGCGGTGTAGCCGATGCGTGGGTATGATGATCAGTGGCGTCCGTGACTTCGTCTGTCTGTCTGTCTGTCCGCGCTCAAAGGAAAACAACATGAACAGAAAACTTGATACACATAATGCTGCTGCTGCTGCTGATGATGATGATGATGATGAGGTCCTGCCATGGTTGGTAGGACCTCAGCATGCATTGATACAATGCGCTGCCGACGACTTGGGTAAGTAAGTAAGTAAGAAATGGGCATGCAGGTCGATACGACTGCTAGAAACATCATCATCATCAGCAGCAGCAGCATTCTTTTGCATCCTGGCGTTAATTCGTTAATTACTCTGAATTATTTTACGTACGTTTCGAATTATCTGTCTTCAGGTACAGAGACAGATACGTCGGCGGGCTGGCTCGGTGGTGTTATGGTTAGAGCGTTAGACTTGCGGCGTAGAGGTCGCGGGTTCGACTCGCGGCCTTGCCACTAGCAGATCAAAACCTTGCGCAAGTGTTGTTGACGCATTGTTAAGCTGAAATTCCACCAGAGCAGTTTCCTCGTATAATAGCATCCATAGTGGAATGCAAGATTGCGTGCCTTGTACACCAGTTGTTAGCTTCACTTGCACCGACCTACCTGACTGCCGACATTCATCTTGTCTCCGAGTACGGTCGTCTCCTCCTGCGCTCATCTACTGACAGTACTCTAACGGTTCCGCAAACCCACAACAAATTTGGTGATCGAAGCTTTGCTGTTGCAGGACCTCGTCAAGGGAACAGTGTGCCTACTAGTCTGCGTCAGATCACTAGCTACGGACAATTTAGGCGATATCTGAAAACTCATTTGTTTGGGAATTGAGGTCCGGTTTTTCCACAGCAACTTAATGCCGGATTAAATTAACGGGAGATTAAGTTGCTGTGGAAAAACCGGACCTGAGAAATCACAGCGCATGATTTTCTGCGCTATATAAATACTCTTACTTACTTACTTACTCGTGGCAAATGTCACGAGGATTTCGCTAGTTAACATGTCACGAGGAAATCGGGCGTGTCGGCGAGGATGTCACGAGGAAACCGCTTCCGTAGAATTTAAGCTTTACCAAGCAGTACAGTTTGGTACTGGTCACAGGTCGATAATGTCCTGCGACTGGGAAGGTAACCGTAGGTAACCGGTACCTGTGTCTACCCACCTAGTGGGTATAGACACAGGTAGACAGTACAGAGTTTCAGTTGGCAGGAGGTGGGGTGCTCATCTCGCTTGGTTTTCAGCCTGAAAGTAGATAAACCACAAAGTCAGTGACGCACGGCCGGTGCGACACCAGACCTACGGTTATCTTCCCAGCCGCAGGACATCACCGCCGCATCTAAACTCTCCTATGGGGTACGGATGGTACTCTTTACCTGTATACAGGAACGTTTTGATTTAGTTAGCAAATTATTCAACTGTTACCGGTATAGTGCTGTTGTTGAGCGGTCTACTACTCCACTCCTGCCGTTTTTAGCGCCAGATGTAAAATATACATCTCGCGCTTATGCTACGATGTCAGTTTCCGTCTGTCTGTCCGTCTATCTGTGACGGAAGTGCATTGGCGCATCACAGCTAATTTAGGTTTTAAATTCCGATCCCACTTTACCGCGCATTGCGGCCGCCGTGCTGCTTGCGGGCGGATCATCTCGTGCCATGCTAGCCAGTGCTAGGCTCTCTTGTATCAACTGAGACTCTGTAGCTGTCTACCTGTGTGATTGATGATTGCTGCTAATGAACGTCAAGAGTACTCTGTGTATCCAGGTGAAAACGTGGTTTCAGAACCGACGTGCAAAATGGCGAAGACTTAAACAGGTGATAAACTCGTCATGTTAACATAACGTTGTCACGATTGTTATCATCGTAATCACCTAACTGGTCTAAGTGATCAAACTTTAGTACATGTACTACATCTGTTTGTATAAAATATTAACCCAACACTTGACGGATTTGCTTTTAAATTTTTTGTACGTTACGCTGTTTGACTATGCTAAATTGCCATTGACGTCGATGTAGGCCTATATAAAATTTAATGGATTTTGTCTTCTGAAAAATTGGTAAAAGTTCCCCAAAACAAGACCGATATTAAAAATTAGCACTAATAGTGCGACAAATATTCACAACAACTGTGCTGATCACCTTAGCTTTTCTCTGAGTTCCAACAATATTAAGACCATAGAAAACTGTTATCGATTGAGGATCGAGGTCCCACTGACTGCGTTTCGAACTGGGACCCGAATTTTGACCTTGAGCTTCAATCTTATGACAGCTATGGACATGACGCATATGCATGCAAAAGGTCAAGGTCAAAGATCACTTGGTTCAAAAGTTAGAATGGAAACAGACGGACGGACAGACAGACGGACGTAGGCGATTGCATAGCCTCCCATGCTCGCGTCTCAGATATGCCCTATTTAGGGAATATTCGATTAGACGAATCTGGATTCCACATTTTATGGATGCGCGCGTGTAAACGTTTACCAAATTACACGATAGGCGCATCTTTACTAGGTATCCGAATACGGATTCCTAAATCGAATATCCCCTTAGTGTCGAGTGGGACGTTAAACCTTAACTTAATCAGTTTCCCGTGATAACAAAGCTGCAGCAGTTCTATTACGGAGAACGAACAGTCGTAATCATCTTGTATCGTTCATTTTAGAAATTAATTTGCAGAGGAAGCTGCCTGGACTTAGTTAAACCACTTCGGACTTCACTTCGATCTAAATCCAATCTGTTGTCAAACTACCTTGCGAATTTTAAGTGTTTAACTTTACGATTCGAACTAAGTCAGGAGTGAATTTCGACTACAGTGATAAAATATAGCAGGCGTTTCTGTTCCACAAACTAGTTGTATTTGCTGACGTTGTGCTGTGCACGGTAAAAAAATATCCGTACATCCAGGGATATTTTGTGGCGAGTTTTCCACATTTCAACGGAACCGGTTCCATAATCCGTATAGGCCTACGTTTGTATCCGTAAATCGACGGCATAATGAAGCTTCGTTATTCCGTCGTTTTACAGATACAAACGTACATACGGAACCGGTTCTGTGGAAAACTCGCCACAAACTACATGTATCCGTGGATATACGGACATTTTTACAGTGGCATGTGATGATGTCTGTGACAGGACCCGCCGCTGAAAGATGGCGACCACTTTCCACCATACAGAGATGTTCCACTTCACGGTCACGTGACTCAACAAAATCACGAGCTGACGACGAGAACTGACGAGAGTTCATCTGACGACGATGACGTAGATAGTGACGTCGATCTTGACGTCATTGGCTGCGACGTGCCCTAATACACATCTAGGTTTAACAAGATAATTCGTAGTATATTAGCAAATAAAACTTCACTTAAGCCTAATATGCACAATAATCTCTGCTGTTCAACAAAGAAGTACAAGTTTCATGATACAGTTCTATGACTATAGATATTCAATAGGTTTAAGTTATAAGCAGTAGGTAGGCCTACATTTGGCGCAAGGACAGATCTTGGAAGATAGGTCCACTCATCCCGTCTTTAAGCTTGGCTATGAGTGTAATATTTCTCGGGGTCGATGTACGATTTGGCGCTGTTATTTAGGCTAAACCTGCTGTAATTGGCTGATGAGAATGAATCTGTGGCATCTATTGTTTTATGGCAGTTAACTCTTTAGGCCTATTTGTTGCTGATAGGCCTATAAGCGAACGATTTGTTGTGCGTCACAGGGTCACAGGGTCGTCTCGTAGGCGATGAAAAAATTGCTTTACATAATCACACTTGTGCTGTCTAAACTTATCGATGTATGCTGGCATCTTCATTCGTTTAACTATTCCGTATTTTTCTGTGCGTTATTGCGTTATAAGCGTGAATTTGCAATGTTAACATTTTATATAGCGGTAACACAATCAGCAATAAACTATAAACCTTATAATAATATAGTTGTTGATAGACAACTACAGCTGCTGTGGCATCGTATATGCCACCGATCATAATTTTAACCGCGTCGCATAGCGAAAACAGCTAAAGCATGTATTATATGAATACTTCGTGGCATTTTAGCACGAGATGTAATATATACATCTCGCGCTTATGCTATGATGCCAGTGTCCGTCTGTCCGTCTGTATGTGACGTTTGTGCATTGTGGTCACAGGGTGCAATGGATCCCGAATATCTTTGCATGCTTGGATAGATGGATGTCTGCTACTTACTGACAACGCCTCACCCAGATCGTCGGATGGGATGATGCCAGGATTTCTGGTGGAAGAGAAAAATTATGGAAAAATTATGGAAAAATTGGTAATTGTAGCGATATCACTTAATTTACTTACTGAGAGTCTGGATCGGAAACACGTGACATTTTTGTTATTGTTTACATATGAACGATGTCGTGAATAATGTTGATATTTAATCTGATTTTATTATCTAATGCATGATATCTGAAGAACGGTTTGTGCTAGAGCTTAGCACATCTCGCGCTATGCTAGCCACTACTAGGCCCTCTTGTTCTCGTTCTTGTAATCTTATTGAGGGTCGGGCTGCTGCTGTGTGCTGCTGCGTGCGTGCGTGCTGCTTGCTGCGACGCGGCTATTACCCCCATTTTGGTCTTTGTTGCCTATAATTTGCGGCAAAAATTGTCCGATATTAATAATTTTTGGTAAGAATTATTACTTTCTTAGTAAGAAAGTAATAATTTGGTTAAAATAGGCAATCAACGGTGCTTTATTTACCCTCTCACATATACACTGTGTCTCAAAACAAGTGGCTCTACTATGGCAGAGGGACCGCGCGACGCGCTTGTCAGTAGAAATTATGCAACTACAAAATATCCCTATCGTATGGCATTATTTACGTGATCCTACGTTTAGCCGTTTTTACACAATACCAGAGTGTGACAGACACACACACAGAAACGGACGGACAGATACACGACGACGGCATGTACTGCGTT
>Ga0209782_1000759_pt1 | contig 15172 bp, 10 predicted proteins | sample WorMetmaBAHAMAS1_FD_187390 | JGI IMG/M metagenome (GOLD analysis project Ga0209782, IMG submission 187390) | Marine gutless worms symbiont microbial communities from Max Planck institute for Marine Microbiology, Germany - Inanidrilus... | ecosystem: Host-associated > Annelida > Digestive system...
ACATGACCCTGACAGTGCCCACTTAAAAGTAGTGTGCATGTCATAACTAACAACTTAATATGGCCTACATAATGTACAAAATGTGAAGACTAGCTTCTAGCCCCAAAAATTTACTATTGTTCACATAACCATGACTACACCCAACTGGGGAGTAAATTTTTGGGGCTAGAAGCTAGTCTTCACATTTTGTACATTATGTAGGCCATATTAAGTTGTTAGTTATGACATGCACACTACTCTTGAGTGGGCACTGCCAGGGTCATGTGATATATTTTAATTTTTTTTTCGGAAATAATTGAAAATATCTATTTAAAATGGTACAGGATAGACACATAAAAGACTAACAAAAAATGTAAGACTAACATTAAAGAGTATATAGCCTATCTAATGGCAAATAACAGAGACCTTAACTTAGTTTTAAGGTAATCTTTGTCGTTTTGAGATTTTTTAAATACCTATAACATGGGAAATACAGAGCTTGTATCTTGTGCTGGCGCCGGGGCCTAATGCACCCATAACCATGACTACACCCAACTGGGGGACAGTTTGTCATCCCAAGGCTAGCACTTCATATGGCCAACCAGCGTACACAATTAGAAGTCTCTAGGTCAAGCCATTCGAAAGATATTTTCTGTGGGAACAAAATTTTAAAATGGTTAAGTGACAATAACCATGCCACTTTTGAGTGATAGGCTATTTTAATGTCAATACCTGAGAACTGGTGACTCTAGTTTTAGCCATTCCAGATTAGGGGGCTCAAAATTTAAAATGGTCATGTGACCTGACCAAGCTGAAGTCTCTACATTCATCTACTACGAGGATATAAAAAGCAACAAAAAATGTAGAAATTACAGTCATTTGGGATGGTTAGGGTCATCCAGGGTCATCGACAACACAACAATTGGATAGAATGCATACAACTTTCTCTTCAACAGACACTTTGCATCTATCTTTTACTATTTTCGAGTGACAGTGGGTTATTTTCAAAAGTCGCCAATTATGACCTACCCCACCTGCATTTGGCACCCCACTGGGGGTGACTCCATTCAACTTTCGCCAAGATCTCTGGCATCAGAAAACCAGTTCCTCACTCGAGCTGTTACAACAGAACAGAAGCATGTGACGGATAAACAGACAGGACGACAACATATACTGTGCTAGCAGAGCATCGCATGGTAAAGAGTATTAGTGACATGAAGCAAGACAAAGTGAAACTTTGCAAGGTCTCAGAAGGTGATTTCTAAAATGCAAGGCACTAATACCACTGACTCTATTTCAATTAAAATTCGAATAATTTAAAGTCACATAACAAGACCTTCTACTACAGAACTAGATGTTCAATGAAAACGACTTAATATGCTCAGTATCATCACATCTCAATCTGTACAATATTTAAAAAAAACAATATTTTGCAGGAATATAATAAATCATACTTCCGAATGAACAAGTAAGACTTAGAAATTTATATTAAGCAGTAAAACGTTGCTGCCATTATAAATAAATTGGCTCACATATGTGAAATATTTCACAACTGTGGTCGCTTAATACTCCACAATTACAGATGTAGGCAATATGAGTAACGAAAATGAGGTACACAACGATTTTACATATACATATAATAGCTACAATCGACTGGAATTGGCCATAACAACAGCAACTGATGCAATATGTACAATTAAAAGAATTTCTGAATGAATCAGAGTAGCCAGTTATGCAGACATAAAACTTATTAACTGTAGTGCAGCAACAGTCACATTTCATTCACATAAGAAGAAATGTGGTTACTTCACGTATGGCTGAATTTCCCATTACCAAATGCAACTTGCAACATTCTGACTAAAATTATCAAGTGAATCATTAAGAAAATCAGTTTTAAATTGCAGTGGCTGAAGCTGCCTTTGTTCGTGTCTATGCCGAAAGACGCTTCTAACGGATAGGCATATGGTTAGGAAAGACGTTTTAAAAGTTGACTATCATTGGTATGTCAAACAACATTAGAACATATTCAGCAGTTTCCAGCTAAGACCACAACATCTCTTACACTACAAAATTAGAATTGCTATTTGCACCGAAGATCAGAAATGCAAACAACATCACTGACATTTTTAATTAGTGCAAGCGACAGTTTACTACTATGCAATGACAACCAACAGGCAACACTGTGGCTTTTAACGACTAGACAAGAGACAGATGCACATCCAGTGCAGTGTTGTAGCATATATATCATATATGTACTATACTCATTAAAATTAATAGAATACTGAAATCTGAAATCACTAAACCAAACAGCATGACTAAATGTGTTTGTGCGTGACATGAAATTCTCTGTACTATATTTGTAGAAAGATGAAATCCAAACAAATAAATGCGTTGACGGTGGGTATCAGCACTCTCATTAATGCACACAACATTAGACGTTATCATTCAATACATATGACTCTGCAGCCACGGATATCTGTATCATTGTAAAACTTTTTTTAAACAAAAATATTTCATTGATAACAATCAGAAGTCTGTACAAAAACACGCTCAACAACATAACAACATCTTATACGCAAGAAATGAACGCAGTTATTCTACAGTGCCACACCCGCCTGCTCAACGTCAACTGCACCAATGCCATTATGATGTGACTTAGATATTCCAACTCTGAACAAAATCACTGATTCGTAATGCGAACTAACTGCAACGTCATAAAAAGGAGAGATCAAAAAATGGATAAATCACTTAGGTCGGGTTGCACCATCCATACTTAACTTACGTAGTCGTTAAATCTCCACTGAAATGAACGGAGATTTAAGGACTACTTAAATTAAGTATGGATGGTGGAACCCGACCTTAAGTGTATGACAGCGAGGCACAGGTGCAGACTGTAAATGGAAATGTACTTTGTTTTTTTCATGCACGCCGAAACAGGACACATTACAGGACATTCAGAAACAGTTTGGCACCAAATCCTGTTGAGTGGTGAAATGATACGTGCTTGACCCACGTTGTCTGAGCTACCGTAAACCCGATATGCAACACGCCCATAAGTGTCGGAATATTCTCATCACCCATCCCGTAGTCGGATACATTAAAAATGACCATGATTGTAAGATGATATGCCGGCTGTTGGCAGGGATGGGGCTGCAGTCAGCAAACGATGATTGCAACTAGACTACATATCACGATCTGAGCTGACAGCCTGACGGCAGTTTATCACATACATTTTAGCACACTGTCGGTGGTCTACTGCCATATACACACGACTCACTTGTTGCCATTCCAGACAACTTGACTCACAACAAGCACAGCAAAAAAAACAAATCACGCCGTCCGCTATACACTTAACAACTGCATGCAAACTGCATCATCTTCATCATCATCACTGGCATCGTCACTTCACTAAAACTTTGCTTTGTGCTCAACCAGATGCCCCTCGGCCAACAGACGAACATTGATGAAATGGAAATTACATAATATAGCATCATTGTGTTTGACACGAACATTGGACACTTGAACAATCAGCGACTATGCTCGTTCACTCATCGTGTCGACTCGCGACAATAAATCAGTGTGTGTGTGGATGATGGACATCTGCATGTGACTGTGGGTCATGTAGAGACACCGCCGCCTCATCTGCACCGCTTGTCGAATACATGACGATCTGCTGTGCAAGGAATGCTATTAAGAGTGCACAAACAGCGAACACGAGGAGCAGAATGATGGCGTACTGCTGGTCTGTCCACCGTGACAGCAACACACTGCTGTCAGTACCAGCTCGGCTTGAATCCGTTGTGCCAGCAGTGTGCGTGTTCGCGGGCCGCAGCGGCAACGTCTTCAACGCGGTCTCCACACTTGGAATGCCGACGACATCATCCCCGTCACAGCCGGTAATCCGCATTCCACAAACCCGAACAGTGTACTCCGTGTCTGGATGAAGACCTGTGAGACGATAGGAGCACATCGGTCCACGATATACCTGAAAGTAACACACTGCAGCATGCAGCCAGCATATGATTTCAAGATAACAACAACAACAACAACCATAATGACAACACGCAGACGGCACACAGTACACCATGTATCTCCACCACATCACATTCGTGTTTTTAGTTTCTTTTGTTTTGAGTTTCGAAAAAAGTTTTTTTTTGCATTTTTTCATTACTTTTTCTGTTTCTGGCACAGGAAAGCAGACTAAGCTGACTTCGATATCAGCTTCTAAAGCACACTATAAATATTTCATATCGTATTATATAACTTGCCATATTCTTAATACAATATCATTAAGCAGCAGGTACATCAGACTAAATCTTTCGGCACTGCATTGTAATCTTATAATTACTAACTTCAACTGCACTTTTCATGTCAATTACTGGATTAACAATGATCTGCAGGTACACTGACCCTAACCGTAACATTAATCCTGCAAAATATGACTGATTTTTCTGTGACACAAAAATTAACCGCTATCCAAATTCCTAAAAATCCACCTATAATAATTTTTAACAAATGTAACAGTACCCTGCCTGCCAAGACAGCAGAGGAAATAATACTAATATCAATGCTGTCATTTTACAGCCACCGTGAGAGTTCACCCACTTCATGTCATCAATGCAGATTCAGTGTCAACCATCAGACTAAACCAACAGATATCAACTCTGAGACCTGTAGGCTACTGTCATCCTCATCCTCATTGCCACCTATGATTATTAGTTGGTGCAAAAGCCGATATTCATTTTACTATCCCACAAAGAGTGGAGGCTGCGTCGGCTGTATTTTTCAGTGGAGGTAGTCACAAACAGAACTGTCCGTGGAGGGCTTCATTCCAAGGATTTCTTTTATCACAGTTTGACGTGTTAGCACAAGACCATGGAGACCCACAACGTGAAAAATGAGCACTTCACATTGGCTGCACATGTGTGTTCACAGATATCCATCAGTCTGTAGGCTGTACGTACTTTGTTTTATGCCAGGAGCACACTGTGCTACTGTATATCATGTCACTCTGTACATGCCTAGTGAGTAAGTTAGTTAGTTGGTGTTTAATGTCCCTTTCCAGCACAAATATGGCGATATCAGAGACGAAAAGTCAGGGGTGGAGAGCTATCCCTACCCAGTATGCGCCTTCACTCTCCAGCTGCAAAAACATCACCACACTTTGGCCGGTACTCATATCACTTCCCACTGACGGCAGGAGGCTGAGTTGGCCTGGATGCACACACCAGTTCAATGGCCAGTTTCCAGGTAAGTCTCGGCTGGCCAGTTGCCCACTGATCCTCTGTGAGGTTATTAATGCAACATCTTTTTGTGTTTTTAGCCTAGGCGATATTCAATTATTGAATCCGGATTCAGATTCACAGTGAAACTGGTTTTATATTCACTCGGCAAATCAAATGGCCTTTTAGCGGTAAACAACATAATCCATCAGAAACAAACAACAGTGATGTCACAGAACAAGTTTCACTAATCCGAAACCGCAAGTTTCACATTCATAAATCGAACGGACTTTTTTCGGTAAATCTGAAACTCGTTTCACTGCGGACCCGAAACCGGATTCAGTTAATCGAATACTCCATAGGTCTGTGAGTTTTGTATTTTGTCTTTATTGCTTTCGTTGTGCTTGCTTTGGTTTCTTCAGTAGAGACTGAGAAAAAACTGAGCCTAGAGACTGGATGGGAAGACCATGTCCAAAATGACCAATTTTGTGTTGTGTGGGAAGTAAAACCTTAACTCACATCAATCTATCTATGTGGCTGGATGATGCCAACTTACTGCAACTCATCCGACTATTACTGAGCGAAGGCATGTCACAGTTGACATAGCCTCTTTCAACTCTCTTATGCCACCGATATGATATAAGCATGACACGATAACTAATAAATATATAAAAACAGCAGTTTGTTTATAATGTTCATAATCATAGATGAAAGAGGGAAAAATCATAAAAAGACGATATTACCCACCATCACATTGCCTAAATGTCAATGTAATGTTGAGTAATATCACCTTTTTACGATATCTGCAGTTTTTGATCACGGATAAACTACTGTTTTTTATATTTATATTCGTACAGGTAAGGCACAAAAATATCTGCAGCAAACTGATGATGCAGGTGTGTAAGTCTAGTCACTAACCTGCTTGTAAGAACCTGTATGGCCAACTGACATCTGCACAATGTACACAATCGCGTCATCGCCCATCGGCTTCAGTGGCATCCAGTCCACCGTGCATGCGTCGGCGCTAATATAACTCACTTTGGGCGCTGCAAGCACAACAAAACTATTATCTTTATATCTATCTACCTCCATCTCAAGGTGGGTGTTCTTACATTAGCCGAATCTCCCCTTTCATTTCTTCCGTAACTTGTCCTGGTAAAGACCCTTTCGGAAAGTGACAGGGTATTTACCGGTATTACATAAAAGCGCATTATGTTAATAGTTAACTGAAAACTCCCAACTAAAATCTTCCGCAATGTGCACATGGTGGATGATATTGTCAACAAATAGGGTGAAATAAAAAGAAATGAAATGTTAGTGCATCGCGTGTAAACAGCAAAACACTGACAGTGTACTAAAACTTCGCAGAACAGATCTTGGTAAGCATATCAAAAAGAGAAGTCTGCATCAAATAACTACTTTTTTTTAACCAACGAGACAATATTTTGCCTGAAAATATTTTTCAAATAATGCATGACTGAGATATGGCTATTACAGAAGTCGTAACTTGTGACACATAATAAGTCATGTAACTTAGTTACAGTGCCAAGGTGATTATAGCAAAACTTTTGATGACCTTAATTGACCACTAAAACTTATATACGCAAATTTACAGCCTACCAGTATGAAATGGCTGTGGGGTTGACTGTCAATTCATGTGGCACTTTTGTGCAAGTCAAATGATATGAGTTCAAGATCAAACATACAATGGCAACTTCCATATAAACCTGAGTATGTCAGCTGCTAAATGTAAAGCTGTATCTATAGGTCCATTTTTGGTCACCTACCAGGACCTAACAGGGCGTGGCTGTTAGTTGTTTATTTTTTACGCTAGACCAGTCAGCTTTCGGAATATTAGTCACGTGACTACCATGTTTACATACCAACCAGGTAGGTACTGGTAGGCAACCAAAAACGGGCCTTATATTACATTTAACCGTAATCACCTTTGATTGCTGGAGGTGATGCTTTCGACGTTGTGAAATAAAAAACGTCTGAGTACGGACCAAAGCCGGCATCATTGCTGGCACAGATGCGGAATGCATATTGGGTCAGTTCAATCAGCTTGACAACCTTGTAAGAATGACCGGTGCCTCGATAGATGCACTGAAAACTACAATGATAAAAAACACACTGAAATATCACAGATGTCCATCAGTAGTCACAATGCTGCTGCTGGCACTGGATAAAAACATGCTGCATGATGTCGTATAATCTGCTAAAAAATGTCACGATGCCAGTTTAGTCAACCAGTTCACTGCAACACCATGCCAATGAGTCCGTTCCACTGAAAGAAACAATCACCAAATACTAGTAGACATATAACCTATCGCAATCGCCTGCACACTATCTCACTGCCCCACCGCCGCCCCATATCCACCCTCAAAATTGCTCATTCCTGCGCATCCCATCTGTCCGGTACATCCTTGGACCTACCCAACCCGCCATCCCAAATGGCACTGAAATCCACTCAGTCATTTCCACAATTCACACTGATCGACCAACAAACAGCTGACTCAACCAACAGACACCGAAAAAGAGCGGAAAATGACCAGTGCCAATAGCCTGCATATGCTTGCTACTGCGAGACGATGCGGCCTAATAAATAACAGTTATAATAATGTTAGTCATAGCATACAAAACATAAAGTGGTGGCAGTTCGGTCTAGTGGCAATGGCATTGTGTACGTCAACAAAGTTATTTTACATCAAAGCCCATAACTAAGTACTGAAATGTGTGACTAGGGATATACTGTCTCGTATGTAATCAGTCATTCAGGCAAACTCCGCCTCCAGCCATGGGTGAAGTCGGAAATGAGTATCAGTCATGAGGCAGTAGCATTGCTCTTTGATTGAGAACGTCAGTTAGTTAGTTGGTGTTTTAACGTCCCTTTTCAGCACAAATATATGGCTATATCAGGGATGAAAGGTCAGGGGTGGAGAGCTATCACCACCCAGTATGGGAAGGCCAGCGATATATTAACCTCAACCCTGGCCGCCTTTTTATTCAGCAGCCACTCAAAAGGGAAAGGGACCAAGAGGCTCATTTAAATTATTACACCAGCGCCGATAACAGAGAGAGACAACTTCACACCACAAGACAAAAATAAATCAAATACAACACAAATAAGCATGCATCCTTAACTAAAAATACCACATAACACAAAATCGACACAAATAAATCTAAAGCCACATTTAGTCACATGTGTTAACATGTTCACAGACTCTATTATGTATCTATGTGCGGGCTCAGTGGCTTATGAAAGAGAGATAAACACCCGGCCACCACTCCTCTATGGGGTACCTGTTACAAAGCTAGCAATTGAGGGGCGTCAGGTCTAGTGTTTAATGCTACATACAACAATGCTGAGCTGCCGCACGCATGGGCAAACTCAATGGTTTCGTCAAACGACTAAGGTCCGGTTTTTCCACAGCAAGTTAATCTCCCGTTAATTTGATCCGGCATTAAATCCGGCAGATAATGATCAATTTACTCAGATGTCGTTTTTCCACCGGCAGTTCGTCAATTAAATCCTTCTAAACGGACGATTTAATTGACGAACTGCCGGTGGAAAAACGACACCTGAATGGATTATTCTACAAACGACAAACGAGTGAAAGCTAGGCATCTGCAGTATCAGACCTGCCATCAGCACGCTGCATCTCCAGTATATACTGAGTCAGGTCAATGTATCGACTATCTCGCCACTTGAGCTTCAAGCTGCTGCTGCCAACGACAACACACTCTAAGCACGGCGGCTGCGGAGGCAGCGACTTTGTGACGACTTTCTGCGGCAGGCAGAAAGCACCGGTGCCAATAGCATTCACTGCCTGCACGCGGATCCTGCAGACCAACAACGACCAAACACGGTGCACATTAACAAAGCAATTGCTTCATCGAGTTCGGCTGCAACGAGCAACACAGTTGCTCTATGTTATGTGCAGTTAGTACTGAGATGGTAACAATGCATTGGTATACAGTCCTGGTATGCAGCCAGCCAGCCAGGCCAACTCAGCCTCTTAACTTTAGTGGGATGAGAAACAAGCACTGGCCAAAATGTGGTGGTGCTCTCTCGTCGGGAAGGAACCACGGCTTATTTCATTTGTGAACTGAACAAGTTTATTCGCCAAAACAGGCAGAATGATAAGAGATAAGAGAGAATACAGACAAATACAGTAAGTATTTAACACTAGAATGACCATACCTAGAATGCTCGCAAATGCGTCATTTTTGAACCATGTACTAAAGTTCATTGAAAACATGTATTATAACCAATGACAGAACACCTTTGCACATGACCCATAATGGGCATCTAGATGTAAGTAAGTAAGTAAGTAAGTTTAATGTTTCAAAAGCAGTGAGAAACCACTTGATTGCAGCTAGGCCTAGACAATCGCAATGCAAACAACAAAACACAATGTACAAGATCAACAAACAGCACTGCCAATAGAACAATAAAACTGTGAAAATGTAAAACAAAACACAACTCACACAAGACTATTGGAAATTTAAAAGATACTTGCTACTGCAAGTCTGGCATTTATTAACTTACAGATATGGCAACGTCACGCCATATTTGGCCCACAGATGCAATAAATGCCATAAAAATTAAGAAATTATCTTAAGTGTGTGCCTTGTTACGACCTATCAAAGTATGCCATGGATCAAATATGACCCATACAGGCATTCTAGTGTTAGGTGTGTGGGAGTCAGGTAAAACACCTGTTAACATGTACGACGCCTGTGCACTGTGAAGAACAGTATCACATATAAAGCAATATGCAAATGATGACGTATAATATTTAATTTAAGATAATTACACATGACATCCAGGCACGTGTACAAGAAATCCCGAAAACATAGCAAGAGATTTCGTTTAAGACCACAGAGAAATATCAATCAGTTACGATGCGTGATAGGTGACTGCATAACGTTACAGTGTTAAGTAAACCAAATAAGTCACCTGTGTATCCAAACTATGTGGAAAGACCGAACAGCACAAAACACTTCGTTGCTTTTTTAACTAATCACACATATTTACATATGGTAAGTTGCCTCTTTCAGACATCACTGAAAAATCACTGCATATAATGGTGAGGCTGAACAGAGCCAGCAAGACTTTGTTTTTAGAAAGCATGAGAACAACTAGTGAAAAATATGAATGGATGATGTAGTGATGAGTAGGCAACTGGTAAAGATATAGAAAGTCTGCATTTTAAAAAAGTGCAATGAAGTATAGGCGATATTCTTTCCCAACAGGAATCTGCATTGTAAAAAATATTAAATAACAAGCATAACATAAATGAAATAACTTTGTCGGGTTGTTATAAATATTATTGTTAACCGTAGAAAATATATTTATATTCAACAACGTTTACAGCTGAAAACACAGTGATGTAAGCAGAATGCTAACAGTTTCGATATTCCTTATGAATAAAATGTCTAGATGACATAAAAATAGACAGACGAAAACAGATGGTTTACCGATAAGTGGTTTCTGGGTGCAGATCGCTGATAACATAGTCTACTAAGTCGCCATCAACAACAATCGGAGGCCACTCATCCACACAAATGTGATATGCAGTGACAGGACTGCCATTGTCCGCCGGTGCCACCCACGACACGTGAACGCCTGTTGCCGACGCCGACAGTTGTACATGAGACATGCCGGCAGGACACGATGGCGGAGTGGTACATTGTGCTGGTGGGCTGAACGGACCAATCCCAGCCTCGTTCACCGCCTGCAAACCAGTCACATTTATCATCCATGGTTGTGCCGAAATACTCTTAGCAATCCTACCTAATAAAGTGCATAAAGTTCAGCAATGCTATGTGTATGAGGTGTACGATACAAATGAGCCATAGGCTCTAAACTGTGATGCCGGCTGCAACTAGTTATGTGAGACCAACAGCTGCATGCTAAACCCTGACAACACACGGGTTGTCAAGCCAGCCAGACACAGAGTACGTGACATCTGCATGCTTGCAGAGACTATAAGAAAGGAAAGTATAAGGGATGGAGGAAGAAGCAATGGCTGTGGATTAGCCAACCACAGCTGTAAGAACCACAGGCATGATGCACAGGCTGAAGCAAGGCTACAGTTAACAACTTAACATAAAAAGCATATCAACAAATTACAATATACCGCAACACAAAAAACTCAAGACGCATACACACATGTACCTCCACCGCATTCTTCACCAACCTTTTCTGTAATTCTAATGCTTACAGCTTCATGCCAAAGGACTTACTTGGCCAAGTTCAGTTCCATTCAGTTCCTTTCAGTGCTCTGAGTCTGATACTGTCGGCTGGGTACAGGAAGGGCAACTGTTCTGTAAAAAAACCTGCTCCTCAACTTCCAGAAATTCAAACTGTGATGTGGCCTGAACCGACATAACTCTGGAAGACTAGATCAGTACAACGGAAACAGAAAGCAACAGCATCGGTATTTCCTTAAACTAGTTTTTTTTTGTCTTCTGCTGTTGCCCATTTTCTAACTTTCTGAACCATTATTTAGCCCACTTTATCCTGTCTTTAACCTCTCCTTTCTTTGACCAATTCGTATGTGTTTCAATCAAATCATTCGTAACATGCAGTCTTTCCCCCCCACTGAATGTTGGTCTGCCTTTCATTCTTGTTTTTAAGATAACTAGACAGACAGTCACGTATGACAAATTTACAAACAGAAAGATCTCAGTACTATGTCCTCTGTAAAGCACAAAAAATGGCGCTTATATGACCAAATGGCTCTAGTTATCGACCGCATAGCAGGGGAGATAATACGCTTGGTAGCGTCCGTGTGTGTGCATGTGTGTCCGTACGTTTGTCTGTGGATGCTCTCCTGTTTGAACCGTTTGACCTTTATTTTTGGCATGAGGCTCGACCTTGACCTTGGCTAGCCTGGGATTGTAGGTCAAGGTCGTAGGTCAAAGGTCAAGGTCAAACAGTGTGTGTTTGTTTACGTTCTCCCATTTGATCCACTGGTGTGGAGCAGGTCAATATTAGGACTCGGCTTGCCGAGTTCAGCCAATGGTAATTGCAAATGACCATTACCAGTCCATTGGAATTGTCTGTTTGTCAGTAATCGGGGCGTTCAACATAAGTGCGTAAGCGGTCGATCAGCTTTAATTACTGAGACACAGCTACCGAGTCACTCTGCATTGTACAGCATACGGCAGCTTTACCTGGACTCTAAAGCAGTATGTTGTGTCTGGTGACAGACCACTGACTTCAGCAGTTAAACTCAAACCATTGTACAGCTGTTAAACAATAACAAACAATTTTCATGACACTATATATAAAAAAAGCAACAGCCTCTTTGGTTATGTAGATAGCTTTAAAGATGACACACCAGCGCACGAAGCGTTTTGGAACTAGAAGGACATCTCTCTTGGACTGTTCCTCATAATACTTTGAAAAGTTTCCCGGGTCGTCCAAAAACCAAGTGGCTGGATCAGATATGCTCTGACAACAACCTCCTACCCGCTGATTTGTGTAGATATACTATCCATCAAGGTCATTCTGAGGTAATGCAACTGTCCCAGTAATGACGATAATGACGATAATACATTAACGAGTAAAATATGTCATAAGTTTACGAACAAGAAACTCAGCTGTTACAAAGGATCAACACGATACTCTCTGCTGTGACCCTGAGCAGTCATTAAGTTTGACGGTGACAATACAATTAAAACCAGTGTGACTTCTTATTCATCAATACATATTTTCAGATGTATCTGATCTGAACAGATTTTTTTTATGTTTAAGATCACTTTAGTTTCGATCAGTGATAAACTGCTCTACATGAAAAACATATGACCACCTTTCTACTGATTAATTCTCCATTGTAATTATGCCTCTATCTTGTATTACCATTATGACGACATTAACACTTGTTTTACAAATTAGTCTTGAAGAGACAAAATCAGCAGTGAGGAGATAAGATGGATAACTGGAATGGAAACCAGTGCAAGTCATCCTTAGAAGACAAGGCTACAATGGTTGGAACATGTACACTGAATGGATGACAGACAAATACCACATCAAGCATTGTCATGGTTCCCAAAATATGACTTTTAAAAAAGGACCCGGAAGACCCAGAAAGTCCTGGAGTGATACGCTGACAAGAGGACCGGTAGAGCATCGAGCTGGCATGTCATGTCACCCAATGTGTCCCAGAAAACATGGAAGGACTAAGGTCTAAGGTATTAGTTTATATATACATGCTAATAACTTTTAACAAATGACACTAGAAACTATAACTACTGCATATCACCAATCAAAATGCAATTAACTGTAAGTGATAGTGGCCTATGTTGTATTCTGAGACACAGACCCAAGAGAAATTACTCAAAAACTGTTAAGTTTTCCTACTCTATTTGCAGTTGTTGTCTGTTTTTAGGCTGACCCTACAAAAGTTTTTGCAAGATGTATGGAATGACCGATCTACTTGGTAATGCGAAGTTTTATGACATGTTCAGCCATTTGATTTGACGGGACTGAAAAAAGTGACTGATGGATAAACAGAGACAGAATTACATAGCATATGTCAATAATCACTTAAATATAATCTACCACTAATGCGATCTGTGACAACATCTTGACTGCATTATGCTCTTTGGTTGGTTGCTTGGTGAGAATTCAACAGTGTTTGCAACACAAATAAAGGTACACTGTTTGTGCCTTTAGCATTATTGGGCCCATTCCACGGGGCCATAGCGGTCCCTGTCACGCGTTGTCGTTGTCGTCGTCGTCGTCGTTGTCGATGTCGTCGTGGACATCGATGCACAGGCGGTGCGCGACAGTACCGCTAGCGACATCTGCTGAATGGGCGTGAGGCGGCTCGTTGTGGCGAATGGGCCCAACATTTTTCAAATGCTTCTTGTAATTTATCATTAAAGTAACACTAAAATCTATCACATTTCTAATGCAAGTTGCACGACTAAATTGGTCATCACTTTTTGGAGTTAATGTAAGAAAAACAGCTGCCAATATGCTCTCATAAATTTTTTAAATACAAAGTCACCATAATATCCATAGAGAGTACTTGTAAACGCAGTACGAAACTAAAACTCCTTAGTAGCTTTTACATACTGGAGTAAAGTCGACGTCTCTCTGTTGCCATTCAAGTCGGTATTCAAGTATTGTGGCACCATTGCCCGCTGGAGCCGACCACGAGATCTGTGCAACTTGAGGCGACTTGCATACAACTGCTGGTGATGGCGGCGCATCGGGAACATTTGGTCTCGTTGATATGTCCACCGCGTCCGACCACGGACCTTCCTACACCCACCAGTCATATAACAGTTTTAATTTTTGCTGTTTTAGAGCTACAGCTCTGTCGCTCGTACACTTGGTTGTCAACTGGCAAGTTTTTAACATTAATGTTTGCTGTTTTAAAAACAGTATGTGTCGTATAAATTTATTTCAGATAATAGCGACACTGGTCAGAAGTGTTACATGAAAATTCAATCGACAACTGTAAACTGTCTACAGCAGCCCTCCCCAGCAAAATCTTCAACAGAGGAAGCAACTCAATCATTGCTAAAGACCATAAACAACGTTCAACAGCAAATAACAACTGTTTAATTGCCCTTTATCCAGGACAACCCAGGTAAGCCAGTATAAGAAAATCTGCCGCTGACTAGTGACATCAAAATGTGAGAATATAACCAACATCTCGTCAGCTAAACAGGTTGCATGGCTGTGAATATTTCTGGCTATTATTCATCTTTATTTCACCTAAATGGCACATCATAACAAATGAAAAGAAACACAGTACGTAAGCAAAAACAAGCAACACACGCATAAGCAAAGAAAAAAAACAAAAAAAAACAAAAAAAACAAAAATGCACATAAACACGTAAACACCAACATATCATAAAGGCTATAAGACTTGGAATATTAATTTACAAGATAGTTTGGCTTAATTGATACGCAGCATTAGCTGCAAACAAAGAGCACAAGCTAT
>Ga0209782_1000760_pt1 | contig 15165 bp, 6 predicted proteins | sample WorMetmaBAHAMAS1_FD_187390 | JGI IMG/M metagenome (GOLD analysis project Ga0209782, IMG submission 187390) | Marine gutless worms symbiont microbial communities from Max Planck institute for Marine Microbiology, Germany - Inanidrilus... | ecosystem: Host-associated > Annelida > Digestive system >...
ATCTAACTCTACTGCAGTACTGCTATTATATATATAAATTTTTTTCTCCTTTTTTCAGTTACCTTACTCCAAGAATTAATCTCTATTAGATCTTTAATATTTACAATATAGTCTTTACCTTAAAGGCGCGATATGACCTGAATTCTGTTAAAAGCGCCGTTAAACCCCATCAACCAACCAACCAACCTGTTACGGCCAAGCATTCATCTTGATGATGTCCGTTCTATGACTTGCTATACAAAAAAAGTACATTTTGATAAAATTTTAATAGAATGTTGCTTACTAATGTTCTGCGTTATCATTTGTACAGCACTCTATGGGCAGAAGTCTTCTGAGACAGTACACTGATAACAGTGGTCCTCACAGTAGCGATAATGGCTCATATCGTAGTCACAGAAGCAGTACCATAGATTATGGTCATGAAGGGGCAAAAGCAATCTCTTCAGAAGAGAACCGTGTCAAAACAGGTCCATGGTCCAGAGATCAGGTTTCTGAACAGCGACATTACAGCACTGAGAGGCATCATGCAGCAGATAAGTCAAAATTTCCAGCATTAGAAGTTGTTGATCATCCTTCAAAGGCAGTTGCTGAGACAGCAATGGAGATGGCACAACGAACTCTTGACATGATCTCACAGCTTGGTTTCAAGGGAACATCCCAGCAATCAGAAGCTTCTTCGTCATCTGCAGGTTTTTCTCTTCCAGAAGCACGGTCATTAGAAACAAATGCCAGTACTGCTAAAACTAGTACCACAGTTGAGTCGGCTGCCATTAATAAAATTCGGCAAAACACATCGTTGGTAAAGTATGCATTTAACTTGCCAGTTGAAACTGAAAGTGTGGCTGAAAATACATCGTCTTTTACAAGTCGTGATGGTCAGCCTTCATGGATTGATACTGATTACAGATACGGCAATACTTTTGAAGCACCACTGCCAAAGCATCCACGTGAATCCATCAATTATACGGTTGCAGATGTTCCGACTTATGAAAGAGGTACTACTGTATATTCACAACAAAACGCACGGGATACAGAACCGAAGGTTACACAGGAGCAGGAGCCAACAAAAGCTGATTCCTGTGATCCAACAATTGCAAACATTCTGAAGTCAATAGGTTTCAACTTTGAGCTGTCAAGTATGATGCAAGATAAAGCACGCGGTGAAAGTGCATCATCTTCAGTGAGTCCTGATAGCTCAGCTGAGGCGTCAGCATGGACAGATAGAGTCCCTTCAATATATGAAGAACAGGCGAATAGATATCGTGCTGAACAGATGGCATCCCAGTATGGGATGCCGAAGGGGATGCCGAAGACAGATGACAGAGAATCTCTGCATTCACGTGGTGCTGTTCAGAGCACGGCCAATAAGTCATCTGTTCACATGTTGCGACAAAAGAATGATGATAACCCATTTGGTGAAGATTTGTTTAAAGAGGCTCCAGCTGCTGATTTTAAGTTGAAGTTCAAAACATCAGATGCAAATACGGACCAGAAAAAAGGTGGCCTGTATGAGGATTTTTCAGACAGTGATGATGACTTCACAGCTCCGGCAAATGTGGATGCAAATATTGAGGGTAAACCAAATGCAGGACTTGTGTCACAGAGTACACCTAGTTTAGCAGCATTTTGGAATGAAGGTATGGTGAAGCAGATGACTGCTAGTAAAACTGCTAATGATATAGACTGGGAGTTGAGTACTGAGAAGTTTATTCGCCAGCTGCAGCAGCCACGACAACCAGAACGAACTGTTACAGTGGGGCCAAAGCCTGAGTCATTGGGGCGCAGTGTAGCTGTGCCTCCACCACAGAGAGAACATCTTGGTGGTGATATCTCAGATAATCAGAGTGAGAACTTCAAACTGTCCAAATCCTTTGTGCCACTGGCAGAACTGAAAACCATTCGGAAGACAATTATTGTATCAGACAGTAAGGCCGAGTCAAGTGTGGGCAAGTCAGATTCCTCAAGCGCAGGAAAGAGTGCAAAGAAAACCTATCCAAATTCGTCAAATCGTGAGAAAACACCCAAGTCACAACAGCGAAATGAAGGCCCATCGAAATCCACAGAAAAGGCCAGTATTGATGATAGACGTAAGACAAGATTGAATGATCTTGAGGAAAGGGATGATAAGACAACCACCAGCAGTAAAGTCACAAAACTGGATATAAATTCTGCTGATGGTAAAAAAGAGAAACAGAAAAAGATAGATGCTTTACTAAGGGAACTGGAAAACCTACGACGCCAACAGAGTATACTGATGAGGCGTAAAAAGCGTGATAAAGATGCCCACAAGGATCCATTCCTGATGGAAAATAGCAAGCTGCAAGAGGAAATTTGCAACCAGATAGATAAGCTGAGAAAAGCAAGCCAGCAAGCTGAAGACAATAGCAAAAGTCATGACCAGGTACTGTACATGAATGCTGTCACTATGGCTATGTACTATTGGCTTTATGAAACTACTGTTTCTCATAGGCATGCATTGTAATAATATTTGATTCGGGCTCAGAGACTCGGAGTAATTTAAGTTGTTCCAACTGCTGAGTCACCAGTGGCTTAGAAATAATCTTCTGTCCCATCGCTCAGCTATCACCCAGAGTCTCTGAAAACATATGATGTCAGATGTTGATATCTTATGCAGTACTGTGACCTATACAGTGGTGTGATATTAGAGCATGTTTGATGTCTGGAGTGAGTGAGTAGTTTCTTAACGGCACATCAGCACATTATAGGCTATTCAGTGCCATAATTAGATGTCTGAAAGCAAGGTGGCAGTGTAAGTGTATATTTAAATTCGGTTATTACAACAGTGATCTGTATTCAGCACCCAGATGTTTTAGCAGATGACTCAGTTCAAATGGTGATTTAAATGGATTTATGGTATTATGTTCATTCAGGTTTACTTTCATCAGATGGTTGTTTTGTTGCAAATTTTAATAGTCATTGTTCCCATGTTGTAAAACTGAAGGGGTCTCAAAGCAAAGATGAGAGTGAAACTGACAGGCGTTCACAAACACGATCCGTGAGTAAATCTTCGAGAAATGTGTCGCCTGAAGGCACAGATAATAGGTATGTTTCTGTTTACGGTGCTCGTTATGCTGTTAAACTGTGAATAAAAAGCGATCGACCTGCATTCACTGTCAACCATGCATGTGTTATACCAGCAGAAAATTGTTAGATATGCAAAGCACTTATGTATATATGGATGAATGATTTTGCTGCTGCCAGAAAGCCGGTATACAGGAAGCAGCGCCCGTTTCTGTCGGGAGTCTGGTAGCACTGTAGCAGACTTATAAGGATGAAGCTAATGAGTTGGTTTACCTGTTTAGTGTTAGTGCTTTTTATTTTGTTGAGTGGCTCATGTGGTTAGAATTGATAAAGAGCATCTGGCCGTTAAAAATCTGTGCACTTATCCCCAGAGATTCTGTCACGGAATGGGTGGAAACAGCCATTGAATATTGAATGAAGATCATGTGATAACATGGATGTATCTTTAATTTTGCATTGCCTCTTAGTACTTATCATGGACAGAGTCACAGACAGAAGACCACGAGAATCTTATTCAGTTAGTTAAAATCAGGACTGTCAATGTTTTTGTAATAAGTGAACATGCCTCATTTTGTGTGTACATGACAGACAGTACAGAGGCAAGTCTAGCACGGACGTTGCCAATGACCGACAGCCACGAACAAAGCGTATTGATGTGAACTATCAGTACTTTGATGGAGGAAACCATTTCTGCCGTTGTTGCAATTATTTCTCCGTAAACATTTTTGAGCACTGCCAGCATTTAATTTCGTCGGCTCATCAGCAGGTAGATTGCACCAGCTTTATTTCATATCGCGTAGAAGTTAATAAATTTTGAGTTGTCGAGCAGATGATTCTACAACATAGACATATTTGTTGACCTTGTGGTGAAAGTTAAATGTGCTGCACCATGTGGTTGCTTTCATGTTCAGCATTTTTATTGTTCGCGTGCTAAATACTGGTGTAATCTAATTGTTGTTGTTGTTGCCTTGTACAAATAGAATGTGGATCCATTTGACAAGCCATGGTTGAGACTGGCACTCAAGGCTCCTGCCAAGCCTGCATCGTCTAAAGGCAGAGTTACTTCAGCTCGCATTCGAGGTTTGTTAATAATAATTAACTAGAAATGCGTGGCAAAGCCTAGAGTATAGCCCGCTTGGCGCCATAGTGTTGCCCTATAGCAAATACTAATGTAACACACTAATTTACTGATCGCCGCCTTGCCTAGCCCACTACTGAACGTACCTGAAGTCACCCCAGAAAAATTTTTGACGCCGACTGTACAACTTCTTATGTCTTAAACTCCGGGGTCACTGAACTGAATCTCACCAACTCAAGTCTACAAGATGTACAGAAATGATTGCTGATTACTCAGCTGAAATCAAAATTGTGATCTTCCAATCCATTTCGGAATGCCACGGTGATGAATAAAGATAGTCGTCGAATTGTGGGCGAATCGTGGCAAAAATTGTGCATTTTAACAGCATAAACTCCGAGATTATTGGACACACATTCACCAAATATGTACATGATGTAGCCTGAATACTACCATTTAATCTTTTAAAAGCAGATTTACGATCGGCCAATCCGTTGTCAAATGCCGAGGGGAGGAGTAAAGGTCGTTCCTGGCGATGTCTGCGACCATCCTCCAAATTTAACTGGTTGTCACGTAAAGATAGGTCCAGGATATTAAGCACTAAGCATGAATCGGAGGCAAATGATGTTTGAAAATGATTTTTAAAATATTGTGTTATGCTGAAATATATATATATATTTACTAGGTGTGGAGTTTCTGATGTCGACACAGGCTTTCTACTGCAGTCTGTGTGACGTGTTCCTTGGCAGCTGTACTTGCGTAGAAACTCACTGCAAGACGGACGAACACAATGAAAAATATACTGTAAGTATTGTGTCATTTGATATTGTTTGGACAATGGTATCTAATAGCCGTTCAATAATAGAATTTTGTGGTTCAGAGACTATTGTACCAAAGGTGATAATATACAGTTATCTACTCAGTTTTGTCATTGAATACTGATAGATATGGGTTATGCCAAAAAGCAATTTTTGCTAGTGTTATGGCTATTTTACATTGTCACGAGTACCCATTCACATTGACACGGATAAATTCCAAGGCGGGAAATTGTTTATGCCGAGTTTCAACCACAGGCCTGGCACAGCACTAACGCTTTTCGGCCTGTTTTATCCCTTCTATCTACAAGTGGCACATATTTGCTTAACTAATGGCCTCATTATTTAAATTTTTCTCCAAAAATTCGACAATTCTTATTATAATTGGCAAATTCTTGAGCAAATAATGCATAAAGAACCAGCAAAGTGAATTGATAGCACATTTGCTACCTTGAAATGATGTCATCTGAAGTAAACATTGGACAAAATAAGTAAAATAATAACTGTTTTCAATTAAGTTTCAGTTAAAACTTAAAAGGTTCATTTTTCGCCAATACACTCACGCGAGTTATTGTGAAGACAATATAGTAAGACTAGACGTATGACATATGGCAATGTGAAATAGCCCTTACGGCTATCCTACAAATTTGAAAACTTGTCTGGGCATAACTAGCTACCCATGGTTGGAGATGGCTGCCTCTCATGCCGGGTGGCAGGTAACTCGGTGTGATCCCATATGGCATGCAGGCTTCCGTAGTGGTGCGGTGCCTGTAGCTCAGACTGCTATATGCTTCCTTTATCTTTACCACTAATGTCGTGTTTCATCTCTGTGTGTTAACATTTTACAAAGCTGTGCAGTTTAGAATGCAAATGCAAATACTTCTCAATTTAAGTGTTAAAATATTTGCTGTCATGATAACTTGGAACGGTGATAATTTTACCGAGAGGCCAGTGGCTGGCCACCATTGACCAGTGGATAATCTTGTCTGGGGAGCCATATTGGAGGTACATCAGCTGAGATCTGATTAGTTTGCTCATGCTGATGCATGTTGTATTCCCAGAACATCTCAGCTCAACTAGGGTCTTCATTTTGTTGTTTGTGACAAATCAGCTATCAAAATTTCAGTGTGAAATGGTCTGAAAATGTACAAGAATGAAAGCAGCCTATTACGTGGAAGTTATAAAGACGGTTTGCTGGTTACTTGAATAGATTTTTTTTGTGTTTGTATATTTCAGACAGAATAGATATCACTTTTTACGTGATTTGTACAGAAATATCAGGACGAAAATCCATATTACGAACGGCGATTGGAACTTGAGAAGTCCTCCTCATCTGCTGTTACCAGAAAGCCTTACCTGCAGCCAGCATCGCTGCCGCATCAGAAATCTGCTGCACCTGCTGATAGGGGGAAAACCGAGTTGATGGTTGCTGTGGAAAAGGCTAAGGAGCGAGTTCAGGCAATGGTCAAGAAACGCAATGCTGAAGACATTGAAACCGAACCATTATACCCAACCTTCAAAAAGTCTCGAGTAGTTCCAAAAAGCAGCGGAGTGATGACTGAGGATGAGACAAAAGGAGCAGAAGCTGGCATCAAGAATAAACTAAACCCATCCACTGCTGCTGGTTTAGATGATAGTCATTGTGGTGGCACAAATGCTGAGGGTGCGGCAGCTGTGACTGAGAGCCAGAAGAATGATACGGAGCCTGCTGAAGTTAACAAAGCCAAAAAGTCTCTACCATTTATTGGCAAATTACCATTTCTGAAATCAGCTCGTACTGCCAAACAAGCTGCCAGCGAGCAGAATGCTGGTGATGATAAGAGTAAGATTGACATAAAAGTAAATGTTAGTCCTACCATGATAACAGCAATGCAAAGTGAACCACCGTCTGTACACTCTGATATGGTGACGATGACAGCACAGTTGCAGGCTGAGCCGAACTGGCCAGTAACAGTGAAAAGTAGTTATATGGAAACGGGCAACATGGGTGAACAAAACTCCCTGGATGCATTTTTGAGTATTGGTGACCCGGAGTCTGGCCACTCTCAGGCCGTACCAGTTTTTAATGTTGGTCCTCAGACACGGTCGGAATACTTGTTGGCAAACCCACCCGACAAAAAGCAGACAACAGGAGCTAATAAGACTTCATCATTGCCGACGACTAGTGAAAATGCAGCATTAGCCGATTCATCTGTAAGTGAAACTGCCATACAGTCTTACACAGGTACGATAACTGTGCCGAGTCAGTCTACAGATATGAAGGTAGGATACACAGTGGAAGCCGCAGGAGATGCCCAGCTAAGTGCTTCCACTGAAATAACTGATGTTCCAGCAGTGGAGAAGTCTGTACCTACCAGCAGCAGCTCAGTTGATCATGAGGACAACAGCGCAATGTCACTAGACATAGAAGACAACACAGAAGACTATTTGCCAGAGACAGAGCAGATAACCATGATTCCTAGAGATGATGAGATAGCACAGCTTCTGCCTCAGATATCGGCTACGTGGATGGAACCGGATGCCTCAGGTTATTCAGTTTTATCAGACTACGTCTTTATATAAGTCATTAATTAATTTATGTACAATTTAACAACATAATTTTTAAATACATATTTATGTTATTTGAATGGTGCTGGCATCAGCGAACCGGTGTATGGCATGCTTTCCTTTGTGAACAGTTGTACGATCTAGAACGGATGATGTCTGGTGGATGAGTTTACGTGATTGGCGACAGGGTTCCCTTCAATCCTTTGACAATGTTTGTTTGGCTACAGGAAAGGCATCTAGCCTGTAGGTTACCTGCTGTGTTGATCTCAAAACATTTTGTTTTTGATGTACCTGCATAACACACAAGATTGAGTTCAGGTTAAACCTTAAGTCGATCAATCTCGTGTATTATGCCAGTCTTAAAAAGCTGGATACAAACAACGGTCACTGGCAGTATATGACACTGCCTGTCTGTTCTTAATGGCTGTCCGATGAAATTAGTTTTTTTGAGGCACTGTAATTAAGAATAGAGCAGTTGCCCTGTCCACTTCATACACGTGTAACACATTTTTAAACCAGTGACAGCTGTTATAGTATATTATGCTATTATCATGCTGTATACATGTAAATAATGTTTACAATGTCGTGTTGTAGAGAAAAATGATGCGGAGGCAGCTGCTGCTGCTGCAATGATCAGTGATGACTTTGAAATTCTCGATGAATGTGACGCGGATGATTGATCTTTGAGTTAGTGAGACGCTAACTAGTAGTGGTCGGCTTCCATTTTCATCAAAGACTCAGACTGCGATTAGCGCTACAAGTGACTGATGCTTGGTGAAAACAAACAAGCAAACTTGCGCAGACCCCAAAAAACTTGGGAGTTGGGACACAACTATGTTGTAGACAATGCATTGAGTGAAACATGCAGTTTTCAAATGGTGCTTGTGAAAGTCAGCATGCAAAAGTTAACGTGACAATTGCCTTGTTTTAGTTGTTGTGAATGTTAAGACTGTATGTTCTGTATATACATTGTACAGTGTATATAAATAAAAAAAAAATTAAATCTTTAGTGATCCACATACAGCATTGAACATCAAACAATTACTCGTAATGAAAGTTTTACTGAAAGAATGTTCTGAAAAATACCCGCAGAACACAGTATGTGAATGTAATGTGATCCCAGTCATGACGACAGGGTAAAGTGACTTGTTCTGAGTGTCAGTATGGTGCTACCATGTAACAACTAAATCACTGCCAGTTATACGGACAGAATTGCACTTCGTGGCATTTTAGTTTACTGTAACCCAGTGGCATAGCATTCTGTTGTAGGGCCCTGGTTCACGAATCTGACGAGGGCCATCCGTGCACAAGCACCACCAAGGTCTCCTAGCAGCATAACCCGACCAAATATACAGTTGCAAATAGCTACACCTATGCACTTCACAGCCTGCAGGCAAAGTATATGCAATGCTGCAAATTGCATTGCATCGAACTGCTGCCCTTAACCCCCTGTAGATATGCCACTGCTGTAGACCATTAGATGTATTCCATCTATTAGAAAGGCAGAAACTTTGAAGCAGTAGCCTATCAACCATACTCCCTCCATTCCTAGTTAAGCACCTTCAATTTGTTCTACACTGTCTCAGAAAAATGACAGACCTTTCACAATAAACTAATTTTGGTACCTTTTTGACAGAATTGTTTCCGAGAAACTAAGCAATTTTTTCCACCTAAGCTAAATAGTGGGTCTGCACTGTGCAATACTGGGGAAATGGTAACCAGAAACTAGTCTTTTTTTGATTAAATGCTCTCTCTTGCTTTGCCAACAAATGCACAAAACCATTGAGTGTATGCACTAAACAAAATATATTAAAGGATCAAACGATGCTACCATGTGTAAGTGCAAATGCATCACTTCCCGAGTCTGTCATGATGTCGGTCACCTGTGTAGTTGTTCCTCAAGCCTAGAGTTAAGACAGTATACTATTAGTTGGATATCTTACTCTCTGAGCAAATGTCAGCTACTATTATGCAACTATTATGCCATGCTGCAATTTTGTCTTTTGGTGAGAAATGTGCACCTGTACATTTCCATGCAAAATATTCAACTGCTGCAGCACAATTTTTTTACTCCCTTTTTCTACAGCAATGAGTCACAATCGCGATTGTGGCTCTGTGTATCGCGCTTTGTGCTCGTGACAGACAGAAAATCAAACTGTGCGATCTTTAAAATATAGATAATCCATCGAGAGCTGCAAGCTAATCAACTTTTATTACAATATCTACAATTGACGTCTTCAACACTGAGACATCAAGTAGCGGTGACTAACTGAAGCCTGGCAAAGCTGTAATACAGAATTAAAAGTGAAAGACAGTTTTGTCAGGTAGGGCAAAAGAACTACGTGTAATTTGGTGAGTTGAGAATGTAAACAGAAAGGAAGAGCATCCCCGAAATAACCTATTCTGTGTCGAGTGGGACATTTAATCTTTATCATCAATTGGTCAGTCTTTTGATTACTTGCTTTCTGATTAACATTTCTCCCAAAAATTGTCAAATTCGCTGACATGTTGGGAGTTACAGCAGTCCAAATGTGTGTCGTTTTTTGAGACAGAGTACAAAGCACAAAATGTAGATTCAACAAATCACTAACTAGTAATGACAATTTCAATCATGCCAGTCAAGTATACATGTACTTGGAATGACAACTTAACATAATACAATTTATTTAGAACTAAAACAGGTAACAATACACACCCAAGTAGCACGTCAGTGATATCATTCATGATGAGAAATCGTACAACAGATTTACAAACAAGAACACAAAAACAAATGACTAGAAAAGCCAATGGAGCATTCACGCAATAAGATGAACAGCCCCACTGTCGGTGCCCAGCAACAGCAGTCTGTTTAGAGGTAGCACTGCAATACTGGACAGTGAGCCACGGAGGATGTTCGTCTTCAGTTTCGTGCTTGTTAGCTCGCCCTGCATATCATTTACAGCATAGGTTCAAAGGTATCAAACCTACTACCAACATAATCCACTACTGCAACGGCAATGCAGTCTAAAAAGTGCAATGCCCTATATAGGAGTATAGGTGGAGTGTTAGTCCTCTTCCTTAGCCAGCCCATAGGTGGAAGTCGGTAATGCAGGCCAGTGTGATGCCACATTACCTACCCAGCCATAAGATATCGTTGCCCGCTGACCGGTACCAATTTGTAATACGGTAATATGACAGGTGTGTGTGTGTGAACAACTTGCCCAAGGCCAGCCATTTCACCTGGCAGTGGAATGGCAGCAGCTGAACCTGTGACGTATAGTCAAGTCCCAAGCCATAAATATTACACCACCAGGCTACACAGTACAGTGTAGTTACCATATTACTCAAGTTCTGTTGTGTTTCATTGATTAACGTAAATTAGCACAAAAAGACATCATGATAAACTGACCAGTGAGTCGAATGATGAATGGACATTAATTCTGTTTGTTGTACATGCAGATATAAGAGAATCTTTGTACACACTCAGGAAGTGTACTGGTTCTGTTGGACCTGTAACTGACAAACAGCCGGTGACAGTAATAACAAAATACTATTAATGTCGCAAATTGGGTTTCGGGCATTAATGCGGCTTTTAAATAACAATACCTTACAACTTAGTTATTGTTACATTCACATAGATTTATGCCTTTTAGCCTTGTATAGCAAAACAGCTTTATAAACACACCATGGCGTTCATGTTCTTGTTGAGTTTATGCTTCTGCTAACTAACAGCTTGTGATTCGACAACAGTTTCACCAAGACCTAAGGTCACTATAGAACACTAATAGGAAGTCATAACTTGCCGTCAAACGCAACCATTTGCATGCTGATTCGATGAACAGAAATGCAAAAAATCGTCCTTGTCATCTATTGATTTTGGCATACTGACCTGGCTATTACCCACATTTTGGGTCTTGTTATGATCTTCTTTGTGCATTTTGAACTGATTACATATGTAACTAGCACGATAACATTAAAACAGACATTTTGACAAACACAGTGCAAGCTATAGAAACAGCACTGATGTTAAATGTGGTCAAATGCTTGAGGCCAAAAACTAAGGCCAAAGCCAAAATGTCCTCGAGACCAAAAATTTTGCCTGGAGTCCAAGAACAAGGCCAAATTTTCCCTGGCCTTAACATTTCTAGAAACAATCAGAGGAAGGTAGAAAATGTATATTACATGTGACACTTAATGGGTACCACATTACAATATATGAATGTATGAAATCTAAACTAGATAACAGTATTTTATCCAATGGCCATCATGTATTGCATCAGCTGTTACCTCCTGAAAGGGTTACTTGGTATAACACGTGGCAGTATGCTCCCACTCACTTAACTCTGTCTTCAGAAGACAGTAATTTGATCAGAAAGAATTTCCTGCGTGTTATTCAGGGATATTTACTACGTGTTCACACATGTGATATTACATTTTTTCCTATTGCACAGTGTATTTATCATCGTATCGCACGTTAACCCTATCGTATCTGTATACATGCTGATGTTCAGTTTGCGTTTGTCAGACTATATTAAAGACACTACTTACTGACAAATACACAAACAGCAGTTACCTCTGAGAAGTGCCAGATGCTTGCCTTCATCTTGCTTCCACACAGAGATTGTCTGGTCCAGTGATGAACTCACTAATCGGCGGTTGTCAACAGCCTTCACCTGCAATTTTCAACCACCGAAAATACGTTAACCGTAAACGTCTATAATCTGTGTAGCATATTTCAGTATAATATGTTACAAGATGCACTAAGCAGTTCATCACTTTACTTTATATGAAACATGCAATACATTACATCTAGTATGTCGGCTTCATGTGCTTTCCATGATGCAAGCGACATTCCAGTCCGCAGGTCGAGAGTTGTCAGCACACCAGACGTGTAGCCAAGACCAATAACGTGACCATCTGGACTGGTTGTTATACAGTGTATCGTACCTAGTCAACAACAGTTGGAACTGTTTTTAGCTATAAAACATACAAGTTGTTTTATTTTAAATTGCAGGATATGTTACATAAATACATGTACTTGCACATAAAGTCTGCAAGTTTGGCTCAAATCCATGACACAAACTTTTATTTTGTTGCAGTGTTTAATTACTGAATTCTGATGACTTGCTTTGTTCTACAATGTCATTACATAATTATTTATCACATTTGTAATCCTGTATACATATGAATAAAAAAAAAACAACTGTATTTACCAGCTGCTGGTAAGGCAGACTGCAGGTCATGAGTAAATTTTCCAGTTCTTACATCAACAAGCCTGTAAACCATCACAAAAAAGAACTATGTATGAATGTAAACAAGCTAATCCAACTCGTAATGTAATGTATCCCACCTAATGACAGTGTATTTGGGATAGGGGGAAGGGATGTTACCAAAAATATGATCAATGGCTATGGAGGTAAGTGAGGGTTCAACCTACCACCTCAATCCTCCCCCATGGCCTTGCCCTTGACTTTGCTGTTAATCTGCATATGTATGCATGTTGTAAGGTAAAGTTCTCCCATACTTGTTACTGAGCGTTGCGCCCGGAGCTGATCCCGGTGTACAGTCAGCCCGCAGGTGACTAAGCCATCCACCAGGCTGCCATTACTTTCTGTCTGGCCTGTGGTTAGCTCTAGTCAAGGGCGTCGATCTCACAGAATTATTGGGGGGGACATAAAAGAAGACCGGAGGTCTGGGGACCCCAGTGGGGTCCAGGGGCGGAGCCCCGGTAGGGGGTCTGGGGGACAAAGTCCCCCAGAAAACTGAAGCTTTTTTTGTGAAACTACACATAATATTTGCGTTAAAATAAAACAAACAACAGTTGCTGTCAACTCGAATCGACATCCTAAACCGACATCACTTCTAAAATATTGGGGGGAACATTACCATGGATGTCCCCCCTTCATAAATATTGGGGGGACATGTTCCCCCCTGTCCCATAGGGATCGACACCCGTCTGTAGCTTTCACCAGATGACGCCAATCATGTACACGGTAGCACACATCCGATTCCAGCTCACTAATTTATCGACAGGATGTGTTGGCCTGGTTGGCTGACCTGTAGCGGATAGTATACCCACAATAGTGGTCACCCATCAGCTGCAGGTCGAGCGCAGGACAGGGAAAGTTTGTCGACCAGAGACCGACATGCTACCACTGTGCAATGCATGTTGTACAGTGATGATAAGTACCTGAGAACTGTGTCATTTGCTGTGGCTGTGACAAGCGAACAACTGGGTGCGGGTAATGGATGAACAATGGTGACGTTAGTATTCTGACTAGAACCACCGTTCACCAGTTTCTGCATGTTTACTACTCGGGTGTTGCATGGCACAAATGGGTCCCATATCTGTAGACAGACATCATACCAACAGTAACAGAATAATACAACCGAATATTAATGTGGCTGTTTTCTGAGCATACAGAATATTTTGTAAGATAATTACAAAATTGCACAGCACAGCATGGAATATAATATAAGGTATGCCAAGAAAATAAACTGTTTTTTAGGAACAAATAACAATAACTTTCTGCGCTGTTAGAATAAAATGGAATAAAGTAATAAAGCCTGCTTGTAACAGAATCAGAAAATAATACAATTTGTTGACCTAATCCATGTTCAAAATGCCAACACTGAGTGATATCATGAAGCAGGACAGTGCACTAGAACCAGATTCCAAAAAAATAGAGTTTTTTACTACCGAAGTATTCACAAAGTACCTGTAAATGTTTTTCTCTGTTCACATAATACTATGTCTGTGGTTACAGCAAGTGACAAAATTGTAATTTCATGTAAATTCTGTGACATATTATCTCTGTCTTGCTGAAAAATATGGCCAAGAAACACCAGCATTCATCCTTCATGAGGGAAGCTGGGAACATTTTGATATAGACAAAAGATGCTAACATGCTGTCGCAGTTTTACTGTGTAATGCAGATTTATTTTAAAGTATACCCACTCACTAATTGCATGTATATTATTATGAACAGCTGACTTGCAAACTATTACAGTTTGGAAATGATATACTGAAACCACTTCTGCAATACCCGATTGGGTAGCCCTACGCAATTCCAAAATTACTCAACAGCAGCAGTGCAACTCTATTGAGATGCAGACCCACACAAAACCCAATTGTGACAGTTTTAAGTTTTATTGATATTGCAGAGACATAGTGTTGAGCCAGTTTTGATATACTGTACATATAATCAGGCATATTCACAGGAGCATAGTCAGGAATTTGTGTCTACTTGGTCTACGTTCTTTTCACCATAGCTCAATCAGTAAACAAGAGTACTGGGGTAGGAGAGAGTAACCACAACTTCAGTACTTTTTATCAGATTTGTGGAAATATCACAGGTCATCCTGGTTGAGGCTAGAGGTCTGAACAGATGTTTTCTGTCAAATGATATACATGGGCAAAAATTTGTTTAGAAACAAACATACGTGCAACAGTCCATCAGTTGATGCTACTAGGCGGACAGATTCCATAAACGCAATACTCTGCAATGGCTTCTTATGTTGTGTATACGTCCACTGCGAGTTCACACTGTACACGATCAATAACATTAAGTGCACTGACTTATAATGCATATAAAAGCATCTACTGGATAGTTAATGCCAAAAATCTCTAGGGGATATTTTTTGGCCAAAACTTGTAGATAATTTACTAATATTTAGACCACAGGTTTACTCCACAGGGGCATGGAT
>Ga0209782_1000761_pt1 | contig 15156 bp, 2 predicted proteins | sample WorMetmaBAHAMAS1_FD_187390 | JGI IMG/M metagenome (GOLD analysis project Ga0209782, IMG submission 187390) | Marine gutless worms symbiont microbial communities from Max Planck institute for Marine Microbiology, Germany - Inanidrilus... | ecosystem: Host-associated > Annelida > Digestive system >...
GTACAATGCAGTGCATTGATAGTTCTCAGGTCTGCGATGGAGCATATGACTGTGGAATGGGCGACTTCTCTGATGAAGCAAGGTGTCTGCCTCCGGGACTGCTGCCACCTGGAAATCCGGTTTTGTGCAGTAATGGTTTACCATTGACAAGAGGCGACTTCATGTGCAACTCAGACCGCATGTGTGTTCCGAGGCGTGTGGTGTGCGATGGTTTTGCGGACTGCCATGACCGCTCGGACGAGGTTGGCTGTAGTATGGTGACCTGTGCTCCAGGAAGTGAGTATCAGTGCCCAGGTGAGAACAAGTGCATTCCAACTCGCTGGCTTTGTGATGATGTGGAGGACTGTAGCGATGGCTCTGACGAAGCAAACTGCACCGCTTCCGTAACGTGTGAGATGCCGAACCTACGTTGCCAGAATGACTCCAAGACCTGTGTTAAAGCCGAACACCTCTGCGACGGAATCGCTGACTGCTCAGATGGGTCTGATGAAGTACATTGTGATCTTAACTTGTGCTCGTTTCCGAATCTTTGCGAATACAGATGCCAGCCAGTGCCTGATGGATATGTATGTATCTGTCCACCGGGAGAAAAGCTGAATTCAGACAATGTAACATGCAGTAATGCTAGCCCATGCCTGAACTGGGGTATCTGTAGTCAGAACTGTTCTAGTGATGGGCACCATGGCCACCATTGTTTCTGCCAAGACGGCTACGACCTTTCGTCAGACATGTTTACATGCAAGCCAATATCTGATGCAAAAACTTACATCCTGTTCTCAAATCGACACGAGATTCGGCAGTTGGATCTGCATCATGAGACGTACGTCTCTTTAGTGTCGGGCCTTCGCAACACGATAGCACTGGATTTCTACTACAATCACTCAAACCCCGGTGGTGAGAACAGCATTGTCTTCTGGTCGGATGTTGTCGAGGACAAGATCTATAAGGGCAGTCTCTTCTTGAATTCGGTCACAAACATTGACACCGTTGTCAGTCACAGCATCGCAACGGCTGAAGGACTGGCTGTTGACTGGATCACTGAGCATCTTTACTGGGTCGAGAGCAATCTGGATCAGATCGAGATTGCCGACTTTACTGGTAACAATCGACTTACTCTAGTGTCGGGATTTATGGACAGTCCACGAGCAATTGCTCTGGATCCGCGTGCAGGGCTGCTGTTCTGGACTGACTGGGACCGGCAGTATCCACGCATCGAGCGAAGTTCCATGAGCGGAGATAACCGAGCTGTTATTGTGAATGTCACTTCTGTTAGTGTTTCTGGAATGCAGGGCTCTGGATGGCCAAATGGAATTGTAGTTGATTACGAACTTCAGCGTCTCTATTGGATCGATGCACGATCAGACTCAGTCCACACGTCAAAATACGATGGGACAGACGTTCGGGAGGTGCTCAAAGGTCACAACTTTCTCTCCCATCCTTTTGCGATCAGCGTTTTTGGCAACAGTGTTTTCTGGTCAGATTGGCGAACAAATTCTCTTTACAGCGCGAACAAGTGGAACGGATCCAGTGTTCAGCTGGTTGAGCGTACACTGACCCAGCCATTTGACTTGCACATTTTCCATCCTTTCCGCCAGCCAAAATTTAGCAATCCGTGTTCGCCAAGCAAGAATAAATGTGCCGGTCATGCTGTTTGTCTTTTGACAGTGAATGGTCAGACAGCATGTAGGTGCCCTCATATGATGGAACCAGTTAACAAGACACACTGCACTCCTGTTGAGAAATTTCTCCTGCTGGCAAGCAGGCAAGAGATACGTGGCGTGTACTTAAGCAATCCTTACTTCAGTGTAGTTCCAATCATAACGACACCGAACCTGTTCAGCCCAGTTGCAATTGATTTTGTTTCGAAGGGAGATGATAGCTATGTTTACTGGGCAGAAGCTGCTGGAACATCTTCCGGCAGCAAGCTTGGTCTCCACCGTGCTAGCATTTTGAGCACCACTATTGATGTCATTGATTCCGGGACCCACAGTCCCCATGGCTTTGCAGTTGACTGGATCAGCGAAAATCTCTATTTCAGTGGCTTCTCTCATAATCGTCCATTCATTGCTGTGTCTAAGCTAAACGGTGGTTACAGACGACTTCTTGATATTCCTTCCAATAGTCTGCAGAATCCAACTTCTTTAGCAGTTCAGCCTATGAAAGGTCTGCTGATTTGGTCCGATGCAGCACTTGGTAGCGTCTTTGCTTCACACCTGGATGGTCAGCATGTTCAGCAGATATATCACAGTAATGGCAGCATATCGTCCAATCTCTCAGTTGACTATGTCAACAACGAGCTGTGGTGGAATGTGCTGCTGCAGGATAATACCTCTCAGATTATGCACTGTATATTAGGCGACAACCTTGGTGAGAGCTTCTGTCCAGTGACACAGTTTCTGCTAAATGACACTGATGCATTTGTAACTGCACTCACCGTTGACAACGGCACAGTGTATTTAGCACTTAGCAAAGGTCACAACACCGTCGAAAAAGTTAACAGGAATGGAAGCCATCGTATAGTGCTGAGACAGCAGGTATCCGATGTCAGAGCGATGAAAATATTTGTTAAAAACCGGTACTCATACGAAAATAAGTGCTCTGTCAATAATGGGAACTGTTCACAGCTATGTATTCCACTTCCCTCCAGTCGCGTCTGCTCCTGTGCGACAGGATTTACACTCAACCTGCGTGACCAAGTCACATGTGAAGGGATCAACTCATTCATTATGTATTCAAATGTCACGGAGATTGTTGGAATTATGGTGAACGAAAGCGACACTGACACACAGGCACTGGCACCAATTTCACGGATTGAGCTAGTTGTGGCCACTGATTTTCACATTGCTGATAACAGCATCTACTGGGTTGACAGTCATGCTCGTTCAATTCAGCGCATACGCCGTGACCTAACAAACCGCGAAGTTCTTATTAACACGGGAATTCTCTCAGTGGAAGGCATTGCCATAGACTGGGTAGCCGGCAACATGTATTGGACGGACAGTGGACAGAAGTGCATTGAAGTTTCGAGGTTGAACGGTTCACATCGTTATGTTGTTGTTCACAGCGATGAGGACAATCCAAAGGACATTGTCGTTGACCCGGCCAAGGGCTATATGTACTGGACTGTAGTCGGAAATCAACCAAAAATCAAACGCGCTCGGCTGGACGGAACTGGCGAAATGGTACTGGTAAACATTTCCGGACCACAGTCTGTCTCATCTCCAAGCAGCATAGCTTTGGACTGTGCCAACCAGCAGCTGTATTGGTGTGACGATGCCCACAGCAGACTAGATGCTATAAATCTGAGAACACGTGACACCACGACAATTGTGACCAACATCACTAGCTGCTCTGGAGTCAGCATCCTCGGAGACTTTCTGTACTGGATTGACAGTTCCTATCAGCACGGATCGATCATTCGTGCAGACAGACTGACCGGCTCCGGTCAAACCATTATCCGCTCAAGTCTTGGTCATTACGTTAAGAATCTTAAAATATTCAACGTTGCACGTCAACTGCCTGCGCCTAACAATCCATGTGGAAGAAATAACGGCGGATGTACTGAGTTGTGTCTATTCAATGGCACCTCACCAGTGTGCTATTGTTCACATGGTCGACAGGTTAATACCACGCAGTGTGCCAACTTTGATATATTTCTGGCTTTCTCAAAAGTCACTGGTATCGAAACAGTTCATCTAACCCAGTCAGCAAATGGTCTGCCGAATTTAAACTCTCCGAGGCCACCGGTCGAAAATGCCACTCGCCTTCGCAATGTGATTGGTCTTGCATTTGATTTTGCCTTGTCACGCTACTTCTTCAGTGACATACAGCGCGGTGACATTCAGTCTGTGTCGTTTGGAGGCATTGACTTTGAGGTCGTTGTTAACAATGTGGGCTCTGCTGAAGGTTTGGCATATGACGAAAGTTTCAAGGAGCTATACTGGACTAGCTATACAAACTCTTCCATCAGTCGTGTCAATGTTCGTCTCTCCCAGTCGGAAAGAGCTGTCGAAAAGATGATCCAGTTGACTGCAGATGACCACCCAAGAGCCATTGTTATTGACAGCTGTCAGTCGCGAATGTACTGGACAAACTGGAATCACAACCATGCCAGTATCATGCGGTCACACCTCTCGGGTGCCGAAGTAGAGAAGATCATTACACGAGACATTGAGACACCAAATGGCCTGACAATCGATCACCGAGCACAGAAGCTGTACTGGTCCGACGCACGACTTGACAAGATTGAACGATGCAACTATGATGGTTCGGGACGGAAAATCGTTGTACACGATTACCCACAGCACGTGTTTGGTCTAACGGTGTTTGGTGACCACCTCTACTGGACCGATTGGCTGCTTCGGGCAGTGGTGAGTGCCAACAAATATACCGGATCTGATATCACATACCTGCGGAAAAACATTGTGCGCCAGCCAATGGGTATCGTTGCCGTTTCGAAGGATTCTAACGAATGCAGGAATGATGCATGCTCAAGTATGAGCGGCCGTTGCCAACAGAAATGTGAGGTTGACCCACACGGAGTAGCTCATTGTGCATGTAATGAAGGATTTGTACTGAATGATGATAGGACTACATGTCGCCCGGCTGATGTGGTGTGTTCATTTGGTGAGTTTGCCTGCACCACTGGTCAGTGTATCAGCATTGAGGACACCTGCAATGGGAAGCGTGATTGCCAACATGGAGATGATGAGCATCCCAGTTACTGCAACACGCGACTCTGTCCAACTGGATACTTCCGTTGTAGAAACGGCCGATGTATCGAGATGTCGAAAAAATGTGACCGGAACAGGACGAATGACTGCGGCGACAGGTCAGATGAGGAAGATTGCCCTTGCAATCCACACAGCGAATTTCAGTGTGCTACTGGCGACCGAACCTGCATTAAGGCAGTGTATCGCTGCGATCAGGAAAAGGACTGTCCCGACGCATCGGACGAAATCGGATGCCCGCATATGAGTTGCCGAAGCTTGCTGGGCGATTCAACGTTTGGAAGTCAACAGGTGATACGCTGTAACCGCACGACAGCTTGCATCTTTCCTTCTTGGTTCTGTGACGGACACAATGATTGCTGGGACAATGAGGATGAACAGAATTGCTCGTCAATGGCAACCCCTGTCTGCGATGCTGGATGGCGTCCTTGCAAAACTGGTGGCTGTGTTGTCAACAGCTGGTGGTGTGATGGTGACTCGGACTGTTACGACGGGTCAGATGAGTGGAACTGTACAACTAGTTGTCCTGGCGATCAGATTCTTTGCGATGTAAAGCGCTGTATCGCTGCCAAATGGCGGTGTGATGGGCATGCAGACTGTATTGATGGCTCTGATGAACAGGACTGTGCCCAGACTTGTTCAGAAGCCAACTTTCACTGCACTAGTTCGTCAGACTGCATCCCAAAGTCATGGCAGTGCGACGGGGAAGCTGACTGTCCCGGTGGAGAAGACGAACATCCACAGTTTGGTTGTAAACCACTTCCTTGTGATCCAGAGAATGAATTTCAGTGTCGCAACTGGCAGTGTGTTCTTGCATCATTCTTTTGCGATGGTGATGATGACTGCGGAGACGGGTCAGATGAGCCAGATTGGTGTGAGCCATCTTCGTGCAACAATTTCACAAAGTTCTCCTGCCTCCACTCGAGCCACTGCATTGACATCAGTAAAAGATGCAACGGAAAGCCAGAATGCATAGACCAGTCAGATGAGGATGAGACTATGTGTGCATCGGCGAAATGTCACCCGCATGAGTATATGTGCTCAAATGGCAAATGCATTGATCCGATGTCGTTCTGTGCCGGGAAGCAGACGTGCAGCACTCGTGCAAAGGATGACATCGTCCGACGCAGCTGTGGAATTAACGAGTGTACTGGACATCCATGCAGTGAAGACCAAGTCTGTGTTGACAAACCCATTGGCTTCGAATGCCAGTGCAGACGTGGCTATCAGCTTAGCAGTGATGGCCGAACGTGCATTGATATCAATGAATGTGAAAAGCACATTTGCAGCCAGCTGTGCTACAACACGGTTGGCAGCTACCGTTGCGAATGTGCCCCAAACTACAGATTAGCTGCAGACAAACTGACCTGCAAGGCTGCAATGGCTGACCAGCCAAAACCCGTCCTCCTGATATCCAACCGTTACTACCTCCGCAATGTCAGCCTCAGTGGTGCAGCTGTTATGCTGCTGGCATCCGACCTTCAGAATGCTATTGCCCTTGACTTTGACTGGCAGGAGCAGTATGTTTATTGGTCAGATGTGATGAGCGGTGGCAGTAACATCAGTCGAATGTTCATTAACGGAACTGGACGTGAAGTCCTGCATAGCTCAACACTGCGGAACCCTGATGGCTTGGCAGTGGACTGGATTGGACGCAATCTGTATTGGTGTGACAAAACAACGGACACAATTGAGGTTTCTCGACTTGATGGCCTGTATCGTCACATTCTAGTCAACACCGATCTCCAAGAACCGCGAGCCATTGCAGTCCATCCATACCGTGGCTACCTGTTTTATACTGATTGGGGAGATGATGCCCATATTGGACGTCTTGGCATGGATGGTTCAGAGCGAACTAGAATTGTCAGCAAGGACATTCTTGGCTGGCCAAATGCACTAACAATTGACTACATAACTGATGAGATAATTTGGGCTGATGCTAAACTTGACTACATTGCAATATCTGATCTAGATGCGGCTAACGTCCGGTATCTGATGCGTGGAAGCCATCTTCCTCACATATTTGGTATCACAACTTTTGAAGATTACATCTACTGGACTGACTGGGAATACAAAAGCATTGAGAAGGCAAATCGGAGGACTGGCGGTGGCAGACGCAACATTACCAATACCATTCATCAGCCTATGGGTATCCAGGTGTTTCATCCATTGAGGCAGCCGGTACACACGAAGAAAGACCACCGAAATCCGTGTGCGAATTATGGTGGTTGTGGTAATGGTACACTGTGTTTGATTAAGCCGGGTGGCAGGGACCGTGTGTGTGCATGTCCCGAACGACACCATTTGTCTGTTGATAAGACCACCTGTATGGCCAATTGCACAAGCTCAGAATTTGCTTGTGCTAAGACATACAAGTGTATTCCATTCTGGTGGAAATGTGATGGAGTGGATGACTGCGGAGATGGTTCTGACGAACCTCAAGATTGTCGTCCTTACGTCTGTCGGCAACCTCAGTTGTTCCAGTGTTCAGTACCAAACCCTACGTCCCTTGACTGCATTACTCCACTCCAGATATGTGACGGTACACCACAGTGTGCTGATTCGTCAGATGAGCGCAACTGCGAGGCACACACTTGCCTTGAGTCGCAGTTCAAATGCCGAGGACCTCAGCCACGATGTATTCCCGCAACCCTGGTCTGCAATGGACGTACTGACTGTTCGGATGGTGCTGACGAAAAGAGCTGTCCAGTCCATGTATGCTCGTGGAACCAGTTCGAGTGCAACAATAAGCACTGTATCCCGTACGTGTGGCGATGTGATGGGGACGATGATTGCGGCGATTGGTCTGACGAGAGAGCTCCAACCACCAACTGCTCATCGACGCCATGCCCTGATGGCTACTTGAGGTGTGTCAAGTCCGGTCGATGCGTGCCTATGTCCTGGAGATGCGACGGTGACCTGGATTGTGGCAAAGATGACCGAAGTGACGAACCAGATGATTGTCAGAGCACGACGTGCGAGCCGACTTACTTCAAATGCAACAACAGTCGATGTATTCCAGGCAGATGGCGCTGCGATTATGACGATGACTGCAATGATGGATCGGATGAACTGAACTGTGTCCGTCGCAACTGCTCTGAGAGCGAATTCCGTTGTCAAAGTGATGGACGATGCTTGAGGAAAATAGTCGTCTGTGACGGTATTGCTCAGTGCTCAGATCATTCTGATGAAGATTCAGAGTTGTGCAACAGTACAGCTTTCTCTTGCCCGAATCCGAACCACTTCCGTTGTGGAGGTACATCTTCTTGCTTTCCACGTGACTGGTTGTGTGATGGAGAACGTGACTGCGTTGATTCATCAGATGAAGCAAACTGCCAGGAGTTTGCACAGCGGTGTGGTCAGCACGAATTGCGGTGCAGCGACGGAGTCTGCATCCCACGATCATGGTGGTGTGATGGAGTTGCCGACTGTCTGGACAGATCTGATGAATCACCGGAAGTCTGTAACCGCAACTGGACTTGCGAGCCGGGTTACACCCGCTGCAATGACAATAGATGTGTTCTTCGTGATTTTCTGTGCGATGGAGTTCGGCAGTGTCTTGACGGTTCCGATGAGCAGAGTTGTAGTTCAATAGTCTGCCGCAAAACAGAATGGCAGTGTAAATCTGGTGAGTGTATACCACAGGATCGAGTCTGTGATGATGTATTTGACTGCCTTGATGAGAGTGACGAAGGCTCGATATGTCAGACGAACATCACATGTGGGAATGGCGATCCCTGCCCTGCACCTTACGTCTGCCGTCGGATTCCTGTTCGAACTGTTTCACAGCTTCTTGAGCATTTTGTACGGCAGCTTGCATACTTCAAGATCCAGCCACAACTAGCACGCTGCTCATGTCCAGATGGACATCGGATGACTTTGGCAGGCCATTGTCAGAAACATGATCCATGTGGGATATTTGGACAGTGTCCTCAACGCTGTCACACGGATAAAAGTACCTGTGCGTGCGACGACAGTTACGTTGCTGTCCAGCGCAATGGCAGTGTCACCTGTGTTGCAAAGGGTCACAGACCGTACATCGTCCTTCTTTCTGACTTTGAGATATATACGGTCTCCCCAGATAATGCGTCTTCGTTTATCCGCCGATTTCCACCAGAAAGAACCTCACATGTATTGAACCATGAACTGAAAATGACGGCTGCTGACTATATCATTTCAGACAAAAGTGCAACTTTGTTTATTGCCAGCCAGTCAGAAGGTGCAATCTACCGCTATGATCTTCCACTCAAGCTTGCATATCCATTAATGGCAAAGAGCAGATCACGGGCTCCGAGGGATGTAAATGACATCGGAATGAGGCGTATAACTCTTCCACAGCAGTCAGAAATCGGAGGTATAGCGGTGGATTGGGTCGCTGAGAAGATTTACTGGACGGAGTCTGGGCCGACCAGCAATCGAATTGCTATGACCAGCTTAAATGGAACATGGCAGTATACTGTGATTAGTGATACTCTGCATCGTCCAGCCGCAATAGCTGTTGACCCAGAATCGATGCGAATATTCTGGACAACACTTGGAGTCCTACATGCCCGTATTGAGTCGGCTACTTCAAACGGCACTGACCGAAAGGTGCTGGTTCAGTCAAAGATCATCTGGCCCACTGATCTTTCTATTGACTATCCCAACCGACGTCTGTACTGGACCGATGAAAAGAAGCGAACTGTGGAGTCGGTACGACTTGATGGCAGCGATCGCAGAGTTGTCTGGGCATTTTCGCTGAATGGAACCCACACACATCAGCCGTACAAGCTAGACATATTTGAAGACAGTCTGTACGTTTTATTCCGTGACCCACTTAATGTCCTTATCCTTGATAAATTTGGACGTTTCGAAACCGGTCGCGAGTTGCTGCCAGTGCAGAGCCCCATCCCTCTTGGTGGGCTTATTGTTGTGCAACAGTCAAAGAAAAATATAAATCTCCGTTACTTTCAATGGTCAAATCCTTGCCGTACTGTTCATTGTGAGAATGATGGAGTATGCCTGAATAATGAAGGTGGCACAAGCTGCCTGATTCCGGATCAGGATTCCAGTGGAACAAGACGACGTGTCGAGACTGTGAACAGTACCTGTTACTACTACTGCCAGAATGGCGGAATTTGTACTGTGACGGAAATGAATGAGCCAAAGTGCCAGTGCACTGACAAGTTTACTGGCCGGCGATGCGAGGATGATGTATGCCATGGGTCTTGCATTATGGAGAATACAGAGTCATGTGGAGCTACCAGCGGTGGTGGTTCCCCATGTGTCTGCAAGCCAGAGTTTGAAGGACTGCGCTGTGACCATCGCAGATGTGACGGATACTGCATGAATGGAGGCACGTGTACATTTGATAGCATGGTGAGTCAACCGCAGTGTCAGTGTCCGAAAGAGTTTAAAGGTCCACAGTGCAAATCTCGGCGTGAGACTGCGTGTGATGGCATTGTCTGCCACAATGGTGGGTCATGTCGGGCAACAGATGAAGCTTATCTGGAATACACATGTGACTGTGACAGAGAATATACCGGCCGACATTGCGAACTCTGCAAAATTCTGCCGTGCTCTGGCGCGGACTGTACTGTGTACACATGTAACTCCTGCAAATCATTATCGTGTCAGTCAAACGTAACTGATCTGGCCTACTGCACAGTCCTAGCAAATGCCACCTTCACATGTAACTGCTCACCTGGCTACCGTCTTGTCGAGTCCTGTGCCTCAGGATGTCCTAAGTGTGTCGACAGCTGTGACGGTTATTGCTACGATGGTGGCTCTTGCAGCCACCAGCCAGTTACGGGGAATCCACTATGTGCATGTGATGTACCATACTATGGCAAACAGTGTCAGCACATTTGCGGTTCATGCAACATTAATGGCACCAGAAGCTGCAGTGATGCAAGTTGTAACTGTAAAGATGGATGGGAAGGAAGATTCTGTGAAACCGTCAGCTGCTTTTGTCGGAACAGAGGAACTTGCAAATCTCGGGTACAACACCTTGGCTGTGACTGTCCACTCGGTTTTGCTGGATATTACTGTGAAATACACAATGGATGTGCAGCAGTCTCTTGTTCAAATGGTGGCACATGTATAAAGGAAGATGACACATACCGGTGTTCCTGTCCAGACGGATTTTCCGGTGATCTATGCAACATGGCGCATGTTACAGCCAGTACTTCCCGGTCCACATTGGTGATTGTCCTGATCTCTCTCTTCATGGTACTTCTGGTGGTCTTCATAGTACTGGCTATTGTAGTCTACCGGCGCCACAGTACCACCGGTCTCTTCAAACACCAGCGGATGGATGTGGATACCGATGGTGCCAATGTGGAAATCGCAAACCCCATCTATATGAGAGACTACGAGGATATCGATGAAGATGAAGTCGTCGATGAACATCTCTTTGAAAGCGACAAGCCGACAAACTTTGCAAATCCGGTGTACGACTCCATGTTCTGCGAAGCTGAGGCTGATGCATTTGCGGCAGAAGGTGGAACTGATGCCGCGGAAGAAAGCCGTCTCCTATCTGCATCTTCCAATGACAAGAAACGGAAAAAGAGCAAACCCAGTCCTCGTCACTCAACACTTCCACCATGAAGATGAGCATAACTAGCTCCCTAAACATCTTACTTGCATGCACAAATCGCAGACTTGCGACATTTCTTGTAAAAAGCACTTGCAGTGTGTTGAAACCTTTAACAACTTCTGGTAATATGTGTGTATGCACTGTGTGATCTTGTGTCATTGTTTGCTTCGTACCACTTTACTGGTGAATGTGGTAAAGATTTATACCACCAGATGTGACTGACTTTATACTCATATGCTGAACAGATTACTGCATTTATTGTGAAATACTGTACTATTTTAAGTATTCTTAGAGAAATGTTGAAGTGCAGTGTTAACTGACTTTTACTCATGTACATTATTTACTGTAATTACTGATGATATATCTTCTATCATATGTGTGAGTGAACGTGGTAATTTTTAACCCATTGTGACTATGTCTTGCATTTAAAGCTGGCATAAGAATATGTTTTCACTTAGGCACCAGCATTCAGTGATCAAAATTGGTTAGATATATTTTTCTTGTTGTCAGACGGCCACTTCATAGTCTGTATACATTGAAACCACTGACGATTAACTCTGAGACTCTGAGAGTCATGACTTAAATGAAATTTTGCCATTGATTTTGTTACTTTAAATGATGTTTTATTACAAATTCCATCAACTGTGAACAGACCGTCACTTTGTTGCCTGCTGTATTTCTTGTCACATAATATTTTTGCGTCAGTGTTAGACAGTGGCGAATGAGCCATCAGGATGGAAGAACCATTGCAATACCTGAAAGTTACAGTTTGGGGCCAACCATAAGCTGGGGTAGCTCTGGAGAAAATACCAGGTAAACAAACACTGAGAATCGACAGATTTATGTGCTGCAAAACATTTGAGCTTGTATGTATGATATGAAAAGAAAGCTGATGAAATAGTGAGCTTAATCTACTTTAGTGAAGAGCTTAATCAAACATGTTGAGCGTTGATTTCATCTGCATTACTTTTGATGCATTGTGTTCAGGTTTTTGTGTATGATATATTTTCGTGTTTTGCATTTAACAACCAGGCCGTCGTTTGTGCCAAATAGTTACCAGTTAGTAGCTGTACTATTTGCTGTGTTTCTGTAGATCAAAGGCTACTGTCGTTAATAAAGTAGTCATTATGCTGAACAAATGTGGTGCTGTAGTTAGTCATTTATTTGCCAGTTAGTGACATTATTAAACAGGGATGTGACGAAGTTCGCGTTCTCATGTGACAACATTAAAAGTTCAAACGTTTTCAGCACATTAGACATTCGCTGAATATTTTCAATGCCTTTTCATCGAATGCAAATTTGTGGAAAAGTCATTGTTCTAAGATTGATTTCATACGAATATAGCATATAGCTTCAGTAACAACAGCAACCAAGTCATTTATGGTAACAACACAACTGGTCCTTGATTACCGACAAATGCAATAAGCATAGCATAATGCATTTTGGCTTATTCTCGTTTTAAGTTTGGCTAAAGCGACAGTTGAATTTACATTCGAATGAATTTGTAAGTTGGAATTCGCATTCGACTAATACAAATTTTGTACAGCTTCGTCTCGTCCCTATTATTAAGCTTTCATAGACATGCTTTTGAGTTAAACTGCTCAGTCAGACATGGTCAGTAATTTGTGTTTTTTTTTTGGCAATTTTTGTGAGTTTACTAGAAATTGACACTTTATACATGATGCAATAGTGTTTTATTTAATATATCAACCAATTTGCTCGATCTTCCGTAATGTGCCTTTATTTTGCATGTGAAATTTTACCGAATTTTACTGGTCATGTGAGGAAAGTTGTCTTCGTTTTGTTTTAACTTTATTTTGTTTATATTCAGTCGTTCACTGTCATAAACGACATTTGTAACCGCAGATTATGCGGATTATAGTTTATGCATAAACAGTTCACAGAGCATGTGTCACTGAGTGTGTTCTGCATACCGATATGATGATGTCTGTACAGCATTGGTAATAATGTTGATGTAGTGTTGAGATCATTGAGGATGATGTGTTATCAGTTTGTACATGATTTTACATGTTTTGTTGCAGTTATAAGCAGTATTTGAAGTTACACTGTGTACAACAGACCTAGGACTCTAGTACTAGTAATTGTGGAAAAGTCATACCCGGTTTTCTGGGTGAACTTCCAGTTGCCCCTGTAATCCAGAAGCATGACTGGTCGCAGTTTTTATGAGTACGGATGTCCTTATGCCAATTTAATTTTAGCTGTGTAGCCTTGCTTTTACATTTCTTTTTTTATCATTTGTTAGTTATTATATGCTTTTATTCTTGCATTCACTGCTGTTTGGGCACCAGAAAAAGCATGTGGCCTGTAAAAAATGAGTTATTAGATGATGCTATCGTGCCGTTGTACGGATAGCTTCCTGCAGTTAAGTGCAAATGTTTTTGCATATGTTCCAGCGGATTCCGCTGCTACCCGTCATCTCTTGTCTCATTAAAATCCAGAGTGGTTTACCTTTCTGGTGCTTGCTTATCCAGAGGCTGTTAAATGGGTGTCCATCTTTCTCGTCAGTTTTATTCTTATCCAGCCTATAATGTGCCGTTAGTAAATTACTCAGCACCAATATCATTGGAAGCAGTCACAGTTCTTCGTTTTTTTCCCACTGAAATCGTGAGCGAAGGATGTGAAGTTTCTACTTTCATATTGGCTGTCTACTACCAGTACGAGTATCTGTGGAGTGACGAAGTTAGTTGAACGTGGATTTGTGTAGCATAGGAAAGTCAGGGAAATTGAAACCCGTGAAGGACAATTAGAATAAGTTGGAGAACTTGATTTCAGTGAATGTCGGAAAACTGGAAAGGGGCAATAGCTAAGGTTTTGCACATTTCGGAACTGTGTTGGTAGCATTAGTGCCGATGTCAGGTAGTGTTAAGTATAGTGCTTGGCGTTTGCTTGCTGCTGGAACTGTTACAGTTTTTTGATGTTACAAGTATGGTGGGATTTCGGAGTGTGCAGACAATGCATACAGTTCGGCTGAAGAGAGCCCTGCCCCACACATTCTCAAAAGCATGCATCTTGTTATTATGGTTATTTTTCTTGCATAACTCTTCCATCATTGCATGCATAAAAGGGATCAGTAAACAGAGGAAAATGAAAGAAAAAGAAAAGGAAGTAAGATCGACTCTCTGCCTCACATTTGTACGGAACAGAGCGCCTGCATAGGATGGTGCCCTTGCAGTTGTAAATCCAGCGCTGTGACAATTATATTGCATCTCACTGCATTTAGTTTTAGCTTTCTTGCTTGCATATTTACGTAGCAAATGTATTTTGACTCGATTTTTTTTATTAAAAGATTAGGTATACTGGATTATCTCGATTGTGGTCTGTGTAGAACCTCCGCAGAACTGGCCTCCTGCTGTTACTTTGTTTTTGACACAAGTCTCCGTTTTGTAGCCAGTAAATCTAGTAGTTTGTTGTGCAGTGTGGTGACAAGTTTAATCTACTACAGTGCTTTGGTTGCATTTTTGCATGCATATTAATTTCAGTGCTAGTGTTTCCTTGCAGGTTACAGATGTCTAGTGGTAGCATGCCTGACTGCAGTGTAATCTGAGTGAGGTTCGAATCTCGCCACAGACAGTTGTGTGTTTCGTGACAGCGTTGGGCACAGGCTACAAAACCAGGGGCATAGCGGGAAATTTTTTTGTCTAGGGGTCCCGAAACATACCATATACTTTTCACCACAATTCAGGCAGTAAACCACTGCAATCAGAGGGGGATACTGACTGTTTCAGTACTTCATCTTAGGGCTTTTTCACATTGGAAATTTTTATTTCAAAATTCAAGCAAATTTTTGAAAAGTAATTTTGAAATAAAAATTTCTGTAGTGTGAAAGGA
>Ga0209782_1000762_pt1 | contig 15150 bp, 6 predicted proteins | sample WorMetmaBAHAMAS1_FD_187390 | JGI IMG/M metagenome (GOLD analysis project Ga0209782, IMG submission 187390) | Marine gutless worms symbiont microbial communities from Max Planck institute for Marine Microbiology, Germany - Inanidrilus... | ecosystem: Host-associated > Annelida > Digestive system >...
TCTAGCCAGAACTGATCTGTTGTTAAAGGTAAGATTCCTCTTGTAGATGGTCCACCTTGACCAGTACCACCTTATATGCTATCTTTTCAGTTGGCAGTGTATGTCATTATGAGGTATCATTATACAATGCTCTGTTTCTGTTAGCTATTAGGCAATGGGAACTTGGGAAGGGCATCCATGTTGTAAAAGTCCTGCTTTAATTATTCCCAAAGGCTTTTGGTGACTCAGCCCATCCAGGTGTAATTATGAAAAAGAAGGCCAGATAATAAAACTGAAAAGTTGTAGTTGTTTTGTGATATAAGGTGACAGTTGAAGGCCGACTCTTACGTCACGCGGTGCCAGGATCAACACCGTTGTACGTTAGTCGGCAGCCTTCTGCACATGATGATGTAACGGTGATGACAAGAGTTGAGGACGTCGCACTACAACATTACGCCAGCGTTGGCTATCCACACGGTCAGGCCTCGTCACTGCGCTTGGCTTTCTGATAACTTTATTGTTCTGATTAGCAGACCCAAGAAGCCGCAGGAATCCAGAAGACCCACAGAAGACATATGATCACAGCAGTTATATGCTTGATAAATCAAGTTGTCAGAATCTGAAAGGAAAGCTAGTCTAAAATGTAAGTACACAGCAGAATATGATAGCAAGCACTGGAGATTCTGCAATGGTCTAAATGTGAGCAACAGTTAAAGTTTACAGTAGCTATTCAAACCGTGATATGATGCTAATTTGATATGTTGAACACATTTTCACAAATTGTGCACTCTGCTGTGTTGTTTAAACTGCTATTAAATCTATCAACTTTTCCATTCTTGTGCTTATTAGTGAGTCAGGAAGGCATGCAGTGGCTGGTAACCAGTTGAATATCTGGCTGTTAGATTGCAGTACAAAGAACTGTTATTGCTGCATGTCCCACAATTTACGTGCTTTAGTTATAAATTGTGATTTATATAAACCGTGAAATAATAAGGTCATCCATTATATGATGTTATTAGTATTATTTACTGTTCTTGAAAATTTTTCGGTTTCCTTTCTTTATCTGTACGATGCATGTATTAGCTGATATCGTGTGTTGCCTCTCTGTCACAAGTCTGTGTAATATTAAAACAGCCGATTGCATTCAGCTCGTTTTTATTTAATTTGCTTGTTCTGGATTTCTGTTCTCATTTTCTTTGACAAAGGCAAATAATTGATAATGAGTGATATATATGTTGAGTTAAATTGTGTTATTTAGGGGTGCATGGGGAAGGCACAACTGTTCGGACACTGTTTACCTTGCTGTTCTGGGACATCATATTTTCCGATGGAATTGCCGACGTTTTTTGCTCACAGTTCCAGACATTTCCTCTTGACATCTTTACCGACAACTTCTACACTCAGAGACAAGCAGTGATTGAGCAGCATCTTATTTCTATCAGTGAAGCCACTGACGAGGTTAACGCAAATTTGACCCATCACTATTTTTAAAATTTTATTTTAAAAATTTGAACATCTCTAAACAAAATGGCGGCGGTCACGTGACCGGAAGTGGAAGTGGTCCAAAAGCGGCAGTTTATCACTACTTTCTGTAGTTCATTGTTTGTCCACTCTGGAGAAAACTCTTAAACACATGCTTGCAATAAAAATCTGTGCTCTAAATGAGAAGATAGAAATAAGTGAAAGGGTTGAAGTGACAAAGTTGTCAAGTTCATGTGGGTAAAGTGAAGTTGTCGTGTTGGACGTGACAAGGTCCGACTGCCTAAGTTCTCACGCAAACAATTTGAACACTGAATACAGTAAAGCGAAAACTTGAGGGCAAATGTAACATTGTGTGCACGACTGTGTGAAAAAAACATGAAACTGCATGGAAGCATCTAGGTCTGAACATGTTGTTGCTTCGTAACTATGCTTAATTTGTGTTCAGGTGTTTGGGAAATGTAACCATCATTTAATTATTTTCAAACAGTTTTCAGTTTGTTGTCATCATTTTACTGTTGCAGAAATATACAAATAGATGTTAGAAAGGCGTTATGTGCATGTCTTGAGACTATGATCTTCCCCCTTTGAGTTAGTTTATGATTGTTGACTGGTATTGCCATAGTCAATATATGCAGCAAAGTAAAATTATCAGGTTTCACCCACAACAAGAATATATGTATGTTTTGTATGTTATTCAGTACACATGAAATGTGTAACCATAACTATTGCTTTTTAAGTTAATGCACAGTCACCTGGTGAAGATAACCTTGTTTTAATGTTATTAATTTGAGACTTAAGAAGATGCTTGTGTTTACTGTGACAGGCTCTATGTGAGATGATTGCAGCAGTCTGGGATGCGCGCAAGGACACGCTGTGTGTCGGCATCAGCTGGGAACTGTTTGAATGTCGAGATCACATGCTGGCAAGTTATGCTCGATGTTGCCGTTTAGTGAGCTAGGAGCTGGTAAAAGTAACATTATAACTCAGCAGTGTACCAGTTGTCATAAGCTTACGTATGACCAGTTATACTATATGATGTTACTGATTGGATTATCTGTGTTATTACAGTTACTGTTTGTCAGTGTGTAACAGAGTAGTTGATACACATTTGTACGTAACTCGTATTAGCTGCAGTAATAGGTGCCTGTACCGTCACCGCATTGTTATACACTGTAGGCTAGTGAGAGTGCAGGCCAGTGGATAGCCTGCATGCCGATGCTTAAACTGGACAGCACAGACAGTGACACAGTCGGTTGCAGTGTAGAGTTCTTATGCATTGAACTAAAGTTAAAGATTGCTGGACAGTCTGGCTGTTCGGTCTGACTATAGTAGCCTAGAAACAGGAAGTGACATGGCGTTGTCTATCACCTTAGAGTCTGTCGATCTATCGATGTTAAGTGTGATTGCATGAACTGTTAACGAACAATTTGTTAACGAAGCATTTGCATTGTACTGATCTGTATTGATCAGTCTGAGGATATACTTTGGCTCTACTTAACTAATTCCTCTCATAACTCACTTAGCTCACTCACACTCACGTCCAATACAAGTCTGTGTATCATATGTATCAGTAAACAACATACGATCAATGTTGACTGTCTTGAGAATAGGACGAAGATTATCAGAAACGTTCTGTGCTGTATTCTGTAACAGTTGTGCTCAGTGATGTGTACGCACACTCATATGAGCAGATCATACAACTGGCTGTTGGTTTTGGTTTACGTTTTGTGTCACCATTTTGTGAGGCATAAAACGTTAACTCCGTACACCATTGTTATAACCGGCACACAGTTCTTGTGGGCTTGTTTGGTAAATTAGTACAACCTCAACCAGATAGTCCTTACTGTACCAAATGTCATAAACCTTGCTATTGAAGGTGGTGTAAGTACTAAGTATTTCCGAGCATATTTGTATACACGGTCTTTGACAGCTTCATTGTGTAATTGTTACAGCGAGTAAGCTAAGTGCTATCGAGATCCTGTTTGTTGTGTTAAGCATCTTAACTCAGCTGTCAAATGTAGTGTACCACTCATCACAGATGTCTGCTTGTGACTGACAAGATACAAAGACACATCATTGTGACCATGGATTTCACAGTTGTCTCGTAACACTGTTGCAGGGTTTGGTGAAGTGCATTGGTGGCATGGTAATGGCGGGCATCATGCGTAGAATTGCCGAGCATCATCGATATGTTACTGGTGGATTTCCCGACCTGACTGTGTGGAATCCAGACACCAGAAAGTTTAAGGCAGGCGTAGATACTATTACCATAATTTTATAGATGTTTTAGATGTATTGTGTAGATTATGGTTTTATTTAATGCCAGCTCTGCAGTATTTTAACTATTTTGTCACATGTAAAGTGTGTTGTTACTGATCACAGTGTAGATTGTAACTTCCTTGAATGCCTTGATGCTGATATGGTGACAGGAAGAAATGTGGCCTGTCAGTCTCCTTCACAAATCCAGGAGAAGTAGTAGATCTACTTAAAAAAAGAAGCTCCACCGATGATGAGATAGCATGACATGCAAGCCATTACTGAGGGCCGAATGCAGTGTGTTCCGAACACATTTTTGGGCACTTCTGGCAGACTTCTGCCTGCAGATGTACCATTTGGTTTGCTGAATGCAATTTCCTGTAGTGTTCTATATTGACCTGGTGCATATTTTTTCATTCCTCACTTATCTTCCTCCAAAGAATGCAGGATCACCGGATACTACTATCGTTGTTGGCTTTTGCTTGCAGGAGGCCAGGGCACCAACCTCTCCTGTTATATGCCAATTTCCCCTTTTTGTTGTACTATATGATCTCAATCTGCCAATGTAACAGACAGACAGACAGACAGATATAATGCATGCATCATTAGCACAACATTCATACACATGTCCTGCTAAAAACTTAAATACACTGTCCACGAAAAGTGGCCAGTAGATTTTTACAGTAATATTGGCAAATTTAAAGCTACATTTATAATTTTGGCAGGTAGGTACAGTACACTGTTAGGACGTCACAGAATAAAATTTTCCACCACACCCATTTTGTTTTTCTGCTTTACCTTGTAAAGTAACCTTTGTGCAAAAATCTCATTTTTGTCATACAAGACAGCCAAAAAACGAGAAAATTAAAACAAAAAGTTTAGTCCAGTCTGCAAGTTTATGAATTGCCACTTGATGCCAGTCAGAAGCGATGTTCAAGTGCATGAACACATGCTATGAGACGGCAACGCCACTGGCGTATTGCTGCGACTGATCGAGTGGTCCATCTTAGCCCATTCAGTTCAGTTTATCAACAACATCACAACTATGTCATCGCAAAGTAAGAGTGGCTCGGGTGTGGTGGTTAAATTTAATTATTGAGTTGGCAACATAATTCATGGCAGCATAATTCATGTGCAAAAAATAGTAAATATCAAAATAGTCGTATAAAAGTTATGACGAGAAAGTGACTAGCCTCTTTTTTGTAGACATGGTGTAGAGAGACAGCAGGTAATGGCTAGCTGACTGCACTGTGAGCATTTTTGCTACTGCTGTAACTTACTCTCACTATCGATAACTTCAACGTCTGTGTGCGTGTAGATTGTTGAGGTCAAAGGTCCTGGTGACCGGCTGTCAACAAAGCAGATACTGTGGCTGGACTATCTGACCCGCCTGGGCGTCGATGCTGAAGTCTGCTATGTGAAAGGTCAGTCAACATTTGAGCACATTCTTCTGCTCAGTCAGATCAGATGTTCGTCTGAGATCGCGTTTGGCAGTATAGAGTGGACTTTAAGTGTAGACTTTAAGTGTAGTCTACATCATGCGACTTCACGCTGGTTTTTGTGCCATACAAATACATTTACTTACTTACCATAGGCATCAACTCTATAGGAGATTGGGATACCACATATTCCCCGAGTATTTACCCATTGAAAAATCTGCCTCATTACTTAACAGTTCTTCTTTCCTCTGTGATCAAAATTGACAAGTTTTTAGGTTTAATAGTGCATGAAAACGTTTGGTCTCAGGCTGCACTGGACTATCTAGAAGAGTTTTCAGGGAATACCTCCCAGTGTTACTGAAGCACTGTGCTAGTGGTTTGTTGTAAGCATGAGAAAGTTAATTACTATAGGAAATTCTGCTAGTATCAGCATGTGAACATGGATATGATTTGTTTGTGTTTGTAGCTGTCAGCAGCAAGAAATTCTCAACAGAGTGATGAACTAGCAGCTACATGTCAGTTCCCGTGACATTCTGCTGTGATTGGCTGCTGAATGCTGCATATTTCCATTGATGCCTAAATTGCCAGTTTTCAGTTTCGTTGTGCTACAAGTTCAGGAAAATGTGCATTCGTGCTTGGTGTCTGCTACTTTCTAGTGATTGCTGAAAACGTCGTCATTTACTTCTGTCTTCAATACAGCTACTTAGCTGCTGCTCGTGTTTATACCATGATTTATACAGACCAGTTTGATGGTCCATGCTGAGCACTTGGTCATTGTGTGTGTGTGTGTGTGTGTCCAAACAGTAACTTTTGAACGAAATGACCTTTAACCTTTGACCTAGATATTTCTCACACTGGTTGAGCTTGTCATAGTCATGGTCAGGCTGAGAGATCAAGGTCATAGGTCAAAGTTCATGGTTCCTAGTTGGTCGTGGACAGGGGCATAGCCACGTTTTTTGCTTTGGGGGGATGGACATCGATGTGGGGCGCCAGATCAAGTGTAAGCATTCCTGAAATAGTCGGTAAAAATGGGCAATTTGAAAACACAATCACACAGATCATTGCAGTACACAATATGACTCATAAATCTATGTATAAACAATGTAAATAACTGATTGACAACGACTTTTGGGCCTGTCGCTTTTATGTTGTCAATGAACATACATGAATAGTGCGGTGATGATGACACTGCGAGCTCCAGCCTATAACGGGGGTATAAGGACGACTCTGCTGGTCAAGGGACAGATACTGCTCACACGGTGAGCTTAAGGGTGTAAATGGGTGTTCCGGTTTGCATATTTGCCACCGGAATGCCGTTCCTGTTCAGTATTTACGTGTTATCGAAATGCCGTCCAGCCAGCTGAACAAACATTGCCGAGAATGGGCAAATTTCAGTGTCTCTTGTGGGTGCTTAAGAGTTGAGCAGCTCTCAGCTTCAGGGGGCTTCGCCCCCATGACCCTCACCAGGGGCTCTGCCCCTTGACCTAGCTGGGGGCTCTGCTCTCAGACCCCCATTGTACTAGGCCGTCTTGTACAACAGGGGTCTGAGGGCAGAGCCCCCAGTGTATATTTTGTAGGCCTATTCAGTGTTGTATGTGTATTCATTAGCCCATAATTTTACAGACTAAAATAAAAATTGCTATCATCACTCACCAGATGCATATTTTAAGGCTAAAATGCACCAAAATCGATTTCTTCTTGGGCTCTGCTCTGTCTCAGACCCCACTGGGGAAACTTATAGCACTCACCCACTCCTCCAAACCCAAAAGTGGAAAAAAAATCGTTGCGTTGTAATATTTAGGGGCTTAGCCCTCCCCTAGCTCCAGAGGAAACTCCGCCTATGAATTTTCCATTTATATTTGTTGCTGCATGATTAGCACAGTGATATTGTGCAGTGTTAATGTGATATAGTTTTTCTTTGTTGTGATTTAATTCTTTTACTTTAATACTGTTGAAAGTGTCAGAAAATATTTTATGCTTATTTATCTTCATAGTGACCAGATAGTTCAAACAGCTGTGTTTCAATTTTGCGGTGTCTAGTGTTTTATTGATGCAACTATTCTGAAGTCGTTGACAGTAGGATGTTACAGTCTGCTAATGAATTATTTCTCCAGTCATTTTGTGGCTTTTTGACTAAGGTACGGATGATTTAATTGACGAACTGCCGGTGGAAAAACGACATCTGAGTAAACTCCCATTAATTTGCTGTGGAAAACCGGACCTAAGGATCGACCTAAATCACAGTTTCACGACTGATGACATTTGCTGTGAAAATGGCCATCTTCCGTGGAAAGCACACTCGTGCATAATTCTGTGAAATCCTTGATTTTTGTGAACTTGTAATGCATTCAGTTGCATTTGAGATGGCTTTTGCACTTGTATTAATGTTTTTGTACACATTGTCAGTTTGTCTGTGCTACACTTCAAATCATAGTAAAGTTATTTACTAATTACACATCATATTGCTGTGATGAGTGATGATAGAGTTGCTGTGTATTAGCACTAGAAAGCATTTTGTTAGTTAACGGTTGTAAAAAGAATAAGGGTTGATATGGCTCATGAAGTTTTGCATTTTTCTCTTAAATTAGGTTGGTTCATGGCATGACTCTCTAGACTTTTGTAACAATTTCAAATTTTCTGGCCTCCAGGTTTTCGTATATCATAGATGTTTCGCCTGCCTGATTTTCTGAGGACAAGCAATAATGTTTTTTGATGACGTAGAAATCATGTGCACATTTATTGTAGTAGTGTACACTGTACAGAGGTTTATACTAAGTTGGTTTAACAATTTTTTAGGCAGAGACTGCTGCACTTGCAGTTACATATGATGATTGCCGACTGTGATTTGTCTGTTCTTAAAGTATTGAAGTTATCAATGTGACTGTGTTATTTGCCTATCTACAGTACACTCATTTGCATAAAACAAAATAGCTTAATGATTTACAGCCAAACATTCATTTACTTTACACAGTCGGCAATGTGAATGCAAAACAATTTTTCTAACACAAAGGCACATTTGTAAAATAAATTAACATACACCATTGCACATACGTATGTATTGGTTGTGAACAAATGTACAGTTTTATGACAGTGGAATCGAAGTAACCTACACAGTAATACGACATGATGGAAAAGCTTGTGTGTGTGACTGGTAGTTTGTCAACTCAGCAGTGTACAAGGCTGACCAGTACCACTAATGCAGTGTCAGTGATAAACTATCAGCTAGAACAACTATTACGCTCAGTGTTTTGTTGGTTACAGCAAGGGTACCCAACAATGGAAATTCGATCCCCCCAGAGTAGGAGGGAGTTCAGTATGAAAAATGGTACCACAGATTGGCAGACTGTAACTGGGAATATTGATCTTTTAGCAGATATAGCTGAAATAATGTGTAAATCCAGTCACGGTCTGATGAGGTCAAATTGTTGGTGCTGTACTGCCGCCTAGCTCTGTACACTGCATGAGACAGACAATCTGCGCGGCACATATCAATCACAATCACAAATAACGTGTTGTTTCACTTCATATTTGGGATGTATCCTTTGAATAGAATGACGCAACCTGGAAAGACATTCTGGCATTATAACTGCCTTGTTGGTTCAGATGGATCATTAAACGAAAAGGTAACCAGTTCTAATCAACAACCAGTGACCTTTGGCATTGTAGGACGTGTTAACAAAACCTTGGATTGTTACGAGGCAATAATATCAACATGCAGACATGTAGTTGGATAATGTATCACATTATGTCGAACATATAAACAGTTAACATCACTCAAGCATTTGAAGTACCAAGCTAACACAGTTTTAGGTAACTAAAAAGTCATATATATAGAGTATGTACTAAACATGATTCTAGGAACAGCAGTTGCCTTACAGAAGCACAGTATAGTGAGGCAAATAACAACAAACAGACATATTAAATGACACACTGTACAACAGAAGGTTGTGGCATGCGGGTTTTATCAATTCCTACTAGCATCCGGTGAGGAGAGTACCACTTCCGCCCTCAGTGAATTTAGCACAGGGTTCCCACTGACCTGGAAAGTCAGGTAATTGATTCGGTCAGGAAACGTCAGGGAATTTTGGTTGTGGTCATGTTAAATTTTATATATCATCTTTTTTTCAGCATTTGCATTAATATTGTTAGATGTTTCAGCCGAAGTTTGACAGTTGCCTGTTTGGGTACGTCCACGCTGTTGTTTTAAAATATGTCACAGAATTATTTTGAATGTAGTTAGGGAAAGTCGGGGAAAAATTCTGGTATGGTCATGGAAAAGTCAGGGAATTTCATTTTTAAGATAAGAGCTGGAACCCTGATTAAATCTAGCCCTAAATCATGAAGATAATACTAACTCGGAGTGTTCTGTTCTTGATTTGATAGACATGGGAATGACTTGCCCAGCACGAGGAATGAGGTTCAGTCATACTGCACCAGACACCGCTGTCTCGGGCAGACACCCCTGCCTCGGGAAGGCAACCCAGGTTTACCTCGACAACAGACATGACTAGAAACTGTCCTTGATTGAAGATCTTGGTCTCGCCAAGTATGTGTTCAAACTGAGACTGTAACCCTAACCTTGACCTGTAACCTTAACCTTCAATCTCAGGAGAACTGTGGTCATGACCCATACACATGCAAAAAGTTCCTGCATTTCTACAATTGGTTACGTGACAGGAAAAACAGCCAGCCTGTAGGAAAGCCTGCACCAATTATTCCCAAATGTTCTCACTAAGAACAGGTGGAGAAAAAAAATCATGGGGGAACCAGCTAAGCAGGATTCACCGGAAATGGTAAATAAAATCATGTGTGAGAGAGATCAATATGCAAAACTGACTGGTTGGTCCATATTGTACTACAATACTCACTAACTGCACCAGACAGCCACGGGAATGGTTCACTGGTCTGAAGGGTCACTGGTCTGAAAGCAGGGGCGTCTATCCTAGAGGGGTATGGGAGAGCAATCTCCCTCATTTTTTAAAGTGGGGGGTTAACCGATTAACCATTTTAACTATTTTTTTTTGTGCTGGGATCGTCAGATAGTTGAGTGAAAAGTGAAGTGTGCTTTACTTTGTTGGATGTGAGGGGTTGACCTCCCACCCAAGGTGGGGGGTTAGACGCCCCTGTCTGAAAGTGTATAATGACTTAGCGTTAGTATATATTTAGCATTTCTTGCTACATTATGGGAGAACAGAAATGTACAATTGGCAAAAAAAGCCTGTGGAGATAGAATCTCCTGTCTTACTGGCAGTAAAACGTCATTCCCAGCCAGTGACGGCTGAGATTGGCAAACAGTTGTCGTTCTCAACTGTCACTGGTTTTCGGACCAGCGACCTTTCAAACAAGTGAACCTTCAGACCAGTGACTAGTAACCAACCACCATGGCTAATGGTTAATATGGTACAGTTGGAGTTACGGTGGATCACAATATATGTATAATCACTGCTGGTCATTATAACTCGCTACCATCACTCGCAGTAGAATGTGTGCATCAGCGTTGAGTAAACTGCTGGCAAAGTTGAAGCATTTCTATGATTTTGAGCCGCAGTCGACCTTCATGCCGGTTTGTCTTCTGTTCTAGGCTGGATCTAATGCTCAGCAGTTTGTTGTGGCATGACAAACATTTCATGTATCTGTGCAAACCACGTCATTCACAATTTCACATTCACTCTGAATCTCCAACAGTAAAATTTATCTAGCACTCACATTAACAATTAATTTTAACATTCTGCTATTTAGTGTTATCTAATATTTAAAATTTACTAAATCTTCTAGGCAGCTTACTCAGCAACTTTATTTTAATTACTTCGATTCATAAACGAGCATGAATACACTATAGTAGTTGAGTCCACACAGTCCAACTTGGACTGAAGTCTTAACTCCACAGATTTCATGTCAGACTCAAGTTCACAATGCAAATATCAAAGCATTTATCCAGTGACCATGTACATTGTACAAATACTAACAAGAGGGCCTAGCAGTGGGATATTACCCACCATTACATCGCCTACATGTCAACGTGATGCTGAGTAATATCATATTTTAATGATTTTTGCAGTTTTTGATGCATGGCTGTTAACACAGTGGATAAACTGCAGTTTTTATCATTTATATTTGCTGTTTTATTATCAATTACAGTAAATTTTATAGCACTTAGACTAGAATGGCTATTATGCATCAGCACACTAAAATTCTGCTGAAATCGGTGCTAATATTTTGAGATATTGATTTTCCAGATGGTGATTCGCCATCAAAAACCACCATGTTGAATTTTTAAAAGGGCATGAGGTATGTCACTATGCCAAATTTTGTTGAAATTCATCCATCAATCGAGGAGCTATTGCGACTTTTCTATTTCTCACAATGGCCGTTGCCACCATCTTGATTTTTCAAATTCACAAAATTTTATTGGCTTAAGGGGTCGAGAGGGCCGAGACACATATCGTGCCAAATTTCGTCAAAATCGGCCAATCCATTGCAAAGATATTGCTATTTTCCGATTTCTCAAGATGGCGGCCGCCGCCTACTTGGATTTTCAAATTCGCAAACTTTAATTGGCTGACGGGATTCAGAGGGTCGATATGCATCACTGTGCCAAATTTCGTCAAAATTGGTCAATCTGTTGTGGAGATATTGCCATTTTCGAATTTTCAATATGGCAGCCATCCGCCATCTTGGATTTGTTTGGGTCATATTGGACCACCCGCATAGAGTACTTGGGGGTCTCTATCACTCTGCAAAATTTGGTTATGATCGATGCAGTAGTTTTGATAATATGAACGTTGTAATATTTGGCGCATTTGGCTGGAAAACGCCTACTCACACTATTACAGAGCGATGCAGCCTAATAATATAGACTGAAAAGTTGAATTAAGTACACTGTCAAACTTAAGTACTACACCGCAGGAATAATAACTCCACATAATCGATTCGTTGTCTATATATTATACAAGCAAGTTTGCAACAAATACGGTGAAAAATTGAACCGATGGAACTTAAGCCTTAGTGTATGCAGCACCAGCGTCGGCCGTCGGAGGTGTGATACTCAAATATATCGGTGCGGCCGCCAATTGTAATTCCTATGGACCTTGTGTCTGAAATAAACGATGATGATGATGATGATAATACAATTTTTCAAATACTGTAAATGAAAACTGCCACTGCACCAGTAAATAATATCAAAGGCAGTATGTTGTCATTGTTAATTGTTATTATCAATCAGATAACAAACTGGCAAATTATATTGATGCAGCTAAAGCATGATTTTTGACTGCTGTGAGAAACATGAGCATGCCGGTGCAGACACAGACAGATGGATATAACAGGTGCAATGAATAAGATACCTGTCTTGACGGGCAAAGTCAACAACTCCTTGTGGCGGCGGCACCGAAATATTTGACTTGATTATTCCACCAAATGTTTGCAGCACATGGCGCAGTGTGGACAGACCAATGTGCATGTGGCTGCCACATAATTACACACAATACATGTATCTGTTCACAGAGACAATAAGTTCAGCAGTGACACATTCCGCTCTGGCAGATGAATATGTTTTATCAACATCCCTAGATAAATTTCTATTTACCTTCTGACTTCAGACTACAACCTAATGGAGAGCTCACAACACTCGATGCACTCGCACACTTAAGCGAATTCCTGGATAAAAGCCTGCATATTACAATACTTTCCCTGGCCGTGTCATTTGACAAAACCAGTGGCAATTTGGCACGTTGCTGTATTGTTGATATAAATGTAATTAATATCTTCTAACACTATTACTAGTAACAGTACATGCACTTTTGTTTTTGCTTAACCAGTCTGGTTTTCTGAGTCCAAAAAGGAACCTTTGGGCTTTGTGAAATTGAGCATGTATTCACTAGTTGGATATTTTTCCGGTCAGTCACTTAAACAACAGAATCCCAAAACTTAAATACGAATGAATGACCAAATAACTAAATTACACAGAGCAGAAAAAAACACACTTTTCATGTTCACTTTTAATAAGCTCGGCGAGTGTCGGAAGCAACGTTTGGCACAGTGTCAGATCCCACAAATCACTACAACACAAACATTATCAACATTATCAATGCAGCTTTTTGCTATTGAAACCTTTGAATCAAACTCTTTTTAAACTTAACCCACACAAAGGTTACAGGTAAATTGCAAAGTTCAAATATGAACCAAATGTGAATCGCACGTGCTGACGGTAAATTTTTCAGGATTAATATTAACTATTATATTTTCATACACCAGCACCAAAACACCCATGCAAATATTAAACTGAAAATTTCACTGAAAAAAATAATGAAATTAACAAACGTGTATCATTACATTTCACATGATCACGAATTATATAGATATCACTTATTTAAGGTGGTTTGCAAGTTGTAGGCCTAACTAACATTGTCCAAAGTATTTTACACAGACTATTTGACACCACAGACTGTCAGTTGCTCACATACAACTTTATACAAGCATTTTTATGTCTTCCTAAAATTCTAAATCCACCAACATTAAATTTAGAGAGCACTCAGTTACATTTTGGGACCATTTTTGCAGCCTTTATAGGCTACTGAAAAAGCTAATGCTGAACTCTATAACTTTTAAGATTTTCAAGGAATAGGAAACCATGAATGTGAGGTTTTCAGCACACTGCAGCAAATTAATTTTGAAGCAGTAATTTAGCAAAAAATTCACTACAGTAAAACCACAGACATATTAAATATTCACTAGACTTCTTAGTTCAATCAAAACAGAAGCATATCAAGCTGTCGAATGGCTAGCAGATTTTCCCCAATGAACATGGCCGCAAGCAGGCCGCTGATAGAGTGACGTCATTTTGACGTCATTTTGTTGGTCAACCCAGAATATTAAATATAAGTCTATGAAGTCAACAGCCGCAATCTTGGCGACGGCCATGTTTGTTGGGGATCGTAGGATGGCTTCAGCTTGGCTGACTAGCACGGCGGCTGTGAGTAAAACACATGAGAGCTAAAATGCTGCACATTTGACCATCATAGGATGAAGCATACTAATACTGTTGGATATTCTAATGTAATTGCACAGTGACAGGCAAGGATCATACAGTTTGACTCCAGTGATGAAGCTTCACATGGCCATTAAACTCAATTCTCATCCAGTGTAATGAATAAAGCTAGGAAATCTGATGAGGCACGTTGGAATGCCAGTAATAATGCTTTGGTAGAGTCGCTTATAGTTGTGTAGATGTGTACATAAGTTCACTTTTTGTCGTGATTGTTTTACTGTGTGTTTTGGGTTTTCTGTGTTTTAAAGGTATTTAGGCCTAATGATTTTCTGTCTTCTTGCCTAATTTTTGTATTGTTGGTATAGGCCTTGTTGCCTGAAATAAAACGATGGCATGGTATGGTATGGTAATCAATAGTTACTTGTCAAGTCTACATTAGAATGGCTCTACTCAGTCTATTACATGCTTATACAGATAGACACCAACTGATGGTTGGCAGCTGATGTTTTATCACACTTCATTCAGTTGAGAGGATCATGGTGACAGGACAAGACATCAGATGACAGAAAAAAGGCCCCAAAACACATATGCATTTATATATAAAATGTACACGTATATCCACAAGTAAATGCAATACCGTTTGTAGAGAAGAACTTGAAGCAGGTCAGAGACAACAGATAGATCTCGCATTCCAACTGCAATGTCAACAGCTTTCTACAACAATGTCAAACCACTAAGTGAACTCACATAGCATTTATGACAGGTCAGATGCATGTATTTGCTAAGATTTATTCTACAGAGCAAATAGTGCAAGAACAGTAAAACAGGACAGACATGACTGAGAATTATAATTATAATATATCAAAATGAAGTATTATAACAAATAAATTCCATTAATGCCCTGCAGTGTTCCATACAGTGCTACAGAGCCATAAAATAATTAATGTTAAAGTACGCATGTGCCTGAGAACACAATGATCACAAAAACCCCAATGAAGACAACTGACA
>Ga0209782_1000763_pt1 | contig 15137 bp, 7 predicted proteins | sample WorMetmaBAHAMAS1_FD_187390 | JGI IMG/M metagenome (GOLD analysis project Ga0209782, IMG submission 187390) | Marine gutless worms symbiont microbial communities from Max Planck institute for Marine Microbiology, Germany - Inanidrilus... | ecosystem: Host-associated > Annelida > Digestive system >...
GGCGCGTTAAATTGAAACTAAAGTCGGCGTGAAGACTGCGACGGACGGACGTTCGTCACCGCCGAGCGATGTACCGCCTCGGCACTCTCTAGATCAGGGTTGTATATCGACCCTTCGGTTCCGTCATCCGCTAGCTGCACGCCAGTTAACTGACCAATTAGGCTACCTGTTCAGCGGCGACGTGAATTAAAATTCCTTATCATCGACGCCGGCGATAAGCCCGCATTCCACGACACCGACATCCTAGCCGACATCTTCGAGGGGATATCGGCGTGTCGGGCGAGTATCCTCGCGAGGATGTCGGTGCCGTGGAATTCCAGTTATAGCCGATGCATGATGGTATGGTGATCAGTAGCATCTGTGACCTTGTGGATGTCTATACTATAAAAGAAATACCACTTGAGTTAGCAACACCAAATTTGGTACACGTAATACTCCAAGGTCTATATGTATATATGTGGGGAGCCTCCTCAAAACGGTCGACCTCCGAATGCAAGGCAAAACTCAAAAAGTCAAGGTCACACGGTTATCAAACGCGCTGCCGGCGTCGGTATGTAATCTGATAGGACTGCTTAAGTTTTAGTTTCTCTACCATTTAACTGTGCTAAATTTCACAATGACTCAGTGGAGAAAAAGAATAAGGGATGAATATGCCAAGGGAGGATTCTTCTCGTTGAAAGATCACACAAAATACTCATAAATCGCATTAATACAGGAGCAACTCGGTTAACCCAGATTCACCTGTAAAATGTTGATTCATGATTTTCTTAACAGTATCACAACACATGACGAAGTGTTCAGTGACAACGTTATCTGAACAAGGCATACAATCACAAACGATGAACCAAAACGCTACATTTTGCCCTCAGTGTAACAAACTCAAAAACACATACAGTAACTGCCCACAGTAATTTAGTTAAGATTTGCCACTGCTCTCTGTGGAGAATAGACTCGTCCGTTGCACAACAACCACTGTGAACAAATGCAAGAATTCAGCAGCAGGTACACCGCATCCACACTGCAGTGCAGCAGTCCCTATATACTTCACAATGGGCCTATGTCCCTCCCGCCAATTGCCCTTCATGATCTGAACCCCAAATACATGGCCCACACTATTTAACACGCCGGGGATCATGGTCGTGACACACGTCAAACGCACACAAACCAAATACAGCCAAACCGTTGTAACCATTTGCATTCACCAGCATTTTCGACAGTATTAGCAATGTTGAATGTAAGCTATTGTGCCACTAGTTAATGGATTATTATTACTATTATTACCTTCAGTGCTGTGACGCTATTGGCTAGGTGGCAGGAAGGGCATTTGGCTTGTAACAAACTGAGTGATGGGGTGCTGACATGGTTATCTGCGAGGGCAAGTTGCAGATTTGCATATGGTCTAGATGGTGTCCAGTAAAATCCCGATTCGTTTGTGCCAGCCTACCAGGGTCGGGCAGTCCCGGACAAGAAGCCATTAAACAGGTGTTGTTGTTAGTTACTACATTATTAAACAGATGTCAAATTCACTTCTGGGGCAAGTTTCTGCAAGATGCTGAAGACACACTTTTAGACCCAAGGCGGCGCATTAGTTTTAGCTGCATCACATAGCAAAAACAGCTCTACAAACACCTAGCAACATTTTTCTTTGAAATTATCATTCTGTTGACTTACGGCTTATATGTTAACTACATTCCAGTCTTGTTACGTTGTCATTCCAGCATTTCTTAGCTTTGGCCAATCCAAGTATGGTGCCGGGCACCCTTTAAGTTTCCACGATGATGAAAATCCTGAAACGTAATCAGCTATATGAAGAATGAGCAGTACTATCGCTGGCTGTCTCCAGGGTCGCCTGCAAACTGTCAACACCAGTCTTCGACAGTTTCTCCACCATTAAGTCACTGCCAGACACACCACAAGTGTTGGTTACAAGTTCAGTTTCTTGACCATTGCCACTTTCCTGAATCGAACCAGCTTCATTTTTAGCAGGCTTGTTATGCTGGACTGCCGGCTGCTCCAAAGTTAGGCTGCTCGCACTCGCCTCTGACTTTGCCAGTTCCTGCAGATTATACTTCTTCAAGCGGTTGAAGTCCTTCATGATGCTGACACAAGCGAACCGGTTCAGAACATCAACGCTGATGACGTAGTCTGGATTAGCAAGATCGACCTTGGACATCGGACACGCCCTGTGCACTGCTCTTCCGACAGTCGGCAGAATTACGTCGCGACTCAGACTGTTACAGCGAACTTTGTAGATGATGGCAAATGTTCCAAGACATCGGTCAGCGAAGTAGGATGACACCAGCTCTTCCACAAGTTTCTCGATCTTATCTTCGACTGCTCGACATGTGCCGAGCACCGGGAAAACCTTGAGGATGAACCGTGCCTTTGTCTTGCCAGTCTCCAACACGTCGTTGAGAAGTTTTGCGACCAGTTCGTGTGGCTGATCAAGGCTCGTCTTGATGAATATGCAGTTTGAAGTCTTTGTTTCTACGGCTTGAAATCGCCTCTCCACCACTTCCTGGCTGCCACCCTGCAATGCCTCTACCTGGCTCAAGATTGCCTCGCCAAAGTCTACTTTGATACTGGAGTCGTCCTCGTCAACCTTTTTTGCAGATGATTCCTACAAATATAAGAAGCTCAGTTACTGCACACAAATCATATGGTACACAATGTCAACCAATAATTCTACATCTACTAAGTTTATCTAGTGAGTCATACTATACGGTTGATGCGGGTTGCAGTTATAGGTGTAACGTTATTGTTTTTTTGAGACACAGTGTACAATTAATCTACACTATTATTTAATTGCAGCAAGGTGTCAGTCTCATCTGTAATGCTGGATGTATAGGCATGCACAGCTGCAGTGCTGTGATCGCTGCCGTAACTATCCCTGTGCTGCTTGCTAACTCATGGCAGGACAGCAGCCAGCAAGCGGCACTGGTGACTTATCACAGAGGAATGCGGTCATCGCCCATTGGCTGCAGCTGTGAGACACAGCTGTCCTTGAAACAGCAGCCGAATCCCTATATGCTGTAGGCCTACATGTCCGGGTCACTGGAGCAGCTGAACACATGCTGGCAGAACCGCAGAAGGTAGTTATAACTTATAAAAAGGTACATATACACACAGAGAGCATGTAATGAAAATATTAAGTAGCCACTGTGTCGACAAATGCATTATGTGTAAACAACTTGACCAATGTTGTCACCTATCAGTGGGATGGCTGGGAAGTCGGAGGTCTAGCTAAAGGTCTAGCTGAATGCCTGTGAAGTGGGCATTCAGCTAGTACAAAGCAAACAGATTCAAAACACAACAGACTGTTGTTAACAGTATTAGTTTCAAAGCACGAACAGATCAGTCAATTTCAAATAGTTGTGTCAACTGTCAATGCATCACTGTCATTTGTAGCAACATTCCTTGCAAGTTCTTCCACATGGTCTAGAAGAGTATGGCCTCTCAAATATTTCTGATGCATGTTAAGCCTAAACAGTTGATTGATTGACTGGGTTAAGGTATAACGTCCCATTCGACACACAGTAAGTTATTTGGAAAATGCCCTTTTTCCCAGCCGATCTCTTGAGAAAAGCCTAAATAGCCATGCTGTTTATTTGACAAACAAGGAAAACAAATGTTACATACTGGGCAATTTCTCATAAGTATACCACTGCAAGCACATAATGCGGACAGATGTTACTTCATCGTATGTTGGTAAAAACTTGGTACCTATACTATGGACAGAAGACATCCAAATATTCCAATCACATTTGGGCAAATATTGTGAAAAAGAAAATTAAAGATTTACAAGTTCAGTAAAATTAAAATACCTCTCCATACAGCTCATTGGAATATTCATTCAGAAGATTATAAGCTTCGCGTATGGTTTGTTTCTCCATACGATTGCATGTGATGAGGAAGCCTCTGTCACCGATATCTAGCATGTGCCGTCCACCGCATAGTCTTTTAGCTTGGCAATAGTAAGACTTCTTCCGTTTTTTGGTGTCACTCATTTTCAAATCTAAGAGCATAATATACATAATGTATGTTAGCTTAGAGAACTCTTCCAAGTGCTCAAGAAGTAGTGACTGTGAAATATTAATACAACTCACATTAGGGCAGGCTATGTTTAAACATGAAACTGGCCTACTAATAACCTAATCCTAACTCTAGATCACCAGGCCAACTCGGCTTTTCATCCTTTACATGGCAATGGCACTGGCATGTAATTTCAAGTTCAGCCGTTTTTCTCACAGTGTCAGTGAGACAAAAGTAATTATATTCTTTGTGCACATACACAGAAAATAAGTAACACAACTATGTTATTCACCGTGCACAATAAATCTAAGCTATTCTACATATGCTGTGATTGGCTAACTTCATCATCGGTTAGCCTCACTTTCATCCTGCCTCGATTTTGCATGTTTGCAAAAACACTAAAGTGGAGGTAATGATGCATAACTTCAAATCTATGTGACTGGATGTTTGAATTGATCTGATGCTAGCTTGTAGCAGCCACACCAGATGAGCAACTCGGTGAACAATATATAATATGGACAGCGATGGTGGTTGTTCAAAACAACAATGATCATTATAATTGTGCAGTTAAGAAAGGTAGCACTTTTTAAAGTGCATTAAAGTTATACAGTGTGTCACACAGTTTTGTACTGCACGCTTACTGCCACTTTCATTTTTGGGCGCTTACTGCAGCGTCATTTACCGCTGCAATAGCACCATGCACAATAAATTAGCATTAATGTGGAGACATCTGGTAATTGCAGTGACAATGGGTCAGTTAGAGTCGCTAGGGTGATTAGGAGTACGGTTAGGACTAGTGCTAGTGTTTAATTTCTAATGTTTTACGAAAATGGTTTCTATGACATCAAGACTTCAGTTACATGTGTTGGTATGTTTTGGCACAATTGATAGTCAGACGTTGGCAAAAAAGGCGGTTGAGGTCGAATCTCCGCACTTGCTGGCGGTAAGACGTGAGTCGGCCGCCGGTCTAAGTGAAAACCGCGCACGGTGTATATAATAATATCACTACGCGTGAGACAAGACATTGCTTACATTTAATTGTTAATAGTCTTCAGTTACAGTTTAATAGTGCTCAAAATATAAGTTACCGAAATTGTTTCAATTGATTAAATCAAAATACACCTAAAATGTTTTTATAAACTCAGACAATACACACGACAAAAGCAAAGAAATGTACATTTCACACACACACGGACTGCCACGCCGCTTACGTAGAATATGTAAAACAAATTTGAGCAATTAGTGCTGGTTGGATTATTAAATATTAAATAATATTTTTCTTTTCTTTCTTTATTTACGTACAGTCCAGTCGCGTCGAAAATTTTTCTGGGGTGATTTTAGGTACGTTCAGTAAGGCGCGGGGCTGCCATGCAAGGTGGCAATCAGTAAATCAGTGAGTTTTATTAGTATTTGCTAGGGAGCGACACTACAGCGCCGAGCGGGCTATACGCTTGGCTTTGCCATACATTTCTAGTAGCCATAAAATCTGACATTTGGTGGCAACAATTTTAATAATACTCCTGAAAAATAGCTGAGTTTTTTTACCATTATCAGCGCTTGTGCTTTATATTCCAGGACGCTTGTCCCGGATTGCTTCTGCCCGGAATGGGGGACAAAGACCTGCGATTCCAGGACAGCCCTAGTCATTCCTGAACTGTTTTTGGTCACTCTACTGCTGATCTTAGTGGAACCAGAAATCGATCAATGCAGTCATAAAATTTTATTAGTTTGATTGGTTCATTAAACATATATAGCTACGGACTCGAGTGCCACTGTACCAATTTGTATGTCAACTTCATTGCAAGATGCGGGCAAAGAGGATTCCACCTGCGCCCGTGATACCTCATTGGATTGGATTGGATGGAATTGAGTCGGGTTGCACCATCTATACCTAAATTAAGTAGTCTTATACCTCAACTGATGAAGTATGACGCATTGACGAACAACAGTTGAAATAACAAACGACTAATGGGTTATTCGATTAGACCAATCTTGATTCGGATTCGGTGAATATCATTAGGAATGTGCGCATGTAAACATGTACACGATAAGCTATCGTGTACACGTTTACAAAGTTGATGTTAGGGGCGGCTTCGTCCATTACTAGCCATGATGTTAACCTGAGAACCAAATGAAAATCATCAGCGTTTTATTATTATCCACTATATTCGTGTAAACGTTGGGTAAACGCTTACAAGTTTCGTGTACACATTTACAAAATTACACGATAGGCACATCGCATCCCTACCAAGTATCCGAATGGGTATTCCTAGATCGAATATCGGTATACAATATTTAATTCCGTGCAACTCTCAAACATGTCGCATGTAATGTAAACAAAAGTGATATACATTTGTTAATATTTTTAAATAAAAGCATTAGAAAGTAGTTTGTGATGCCCAGTATGCGTTATGTATGCAGAATACATATCATTTATTACCGCGCGACGCTATACTAAGCGCGGTATATGCCGTCGTAGTGTGTGTGTCTGTCACACTCTGGTATTGTATCAAAACGGCTAAACGTAGGATCACGCAAATAATGCCACACGATAGCCCCGTGATTCTAGTTCGTAGTGCGTTCGTTCATCAGGGGTGGCATTAGGCCGTTGGCAGTCTTTCGACGTGCCTTCAGCCTACCGCCCGCGCTGAGGCCTATGAGGCCTAGACTGGTGGTGAAGCCTAGCCTAGGCCTAGCCCAGTGCGCTTCCCCTCGAACCCTGGGGCTTGTACTGTATATTTATAGAACCCAGTTTGGCCGGCGGGTTTCTCTGGCAGGTGCCAACATGCGGTCTTCCTATTATACCACATGCAATATGCAATGCAATGCACTAATATAGCCAGCAATTTTAGAGATTTACCTACAATAATCTTTCTGTTATTAGTATTGTTTCTGTCATCAGTGATGAAAACATGAGCCGACCAGTGATAACCCACAAGTGATCTGTTGGTCAAACAAGATGTAAAAATAGACACTGCTGTTAAGGAATTTATACCCAAACACCAACATGTATGACAATGCTTAGTCTTAATTAACATGCAGCAATTTTGACATTTTTTATTGGAACTGAAACTCAGTTGTTGTTGGTTGTTACTTGTTAGAGTTGAGATGGCAGCGGATGAAAGGTCGAGACGTCCTCGTGAACGCCGCTATGTCATCGTGTCCAAGGAGACCGTGCGTCAGCATGCCGAGTCTGTTGGAATAGCGGAACTTAGCAATGAGATTCTTGAAGCACTGGCGGAGGACGTCAGTTACAGAGTGCGTGAAGTTGTCCAGGTATTGCTTAGAACTGTTGAATTATGATGCATATGTCAACTAAAAATGTGACTGAAATTGCACATTTATGACCTTCTGCTTCATGCTTTATGAGTCAACTTAATTGCATACTCACGAGTCTCAGTTTGTGTCAGTCATTAGCATAAATTTCTGTTTTTCATTGCAGATTATGTACTGTTATTACTGTGTGGCTGTCAAGTTCATAAACTGCCTTTTAGGACACAGTTTGTTTACTGAAGACATTTTACTGAGCTATTTCTTACATAATGCATTGCATGTATGTAGACATATAATATATGTGCCATAACTGTAAACCATTATCATTAACTACAGTAGTGAATCATATATTTAACAACTTATTCAGTTTGCCATCTAGAAATTTTTGATTGATTTCTTGTTACCAAAAAGTTTGCGATAGATCTGATATTGCTGTTGATAATGATGTAATAATTTGTAATAGAAGTAACTCAGTTGATTTGTGTGTTTCAGCAAAGCTATGAACTGATGCGTCACGCCAAACGACGCAAGCTAACAACAGTTGATTTCAACAATGCTTTGCAAAATGCAGATGTTCAGGTGATCGTTAAGTTTATTAGCCTTGTCACTGCCGAGTTTGTTCTTTTGCCTCCATGATGTATAGATTTTGTTTAAGAGTAAGATTGTATATGCCATAGATTGAGTTAAGGACACGTATTTTGTTTGTGTGTTGATGAGAAGTGTGACGTAGAAGTAGACGTTTATTAAACTCTGGGTTGAGATATGTTGTGGAACTGGTAGTGGGAGGCAGATTTGTATTCAAATCCATTGTTTCTCAAGACAACTGTGTACATGGTCTCAGCCTGTTGTCACTCATTAGATGGTGCATGACATCACTGAGGTTTTTGTAGTTAGTTATTATTGCAAAAGTAGAGTATACATTGTTGTAGCCTCTGTTTGGCCATGGAGCCAAGGAGCCAGTAACGTATCAGCAGACAGACAATGGCGAACTGTTCTATGTCGATGATCCGGAGGTTAATGTCATTGCTATGGCAACTGCCGAAGAATGCATTCCACAGTTAGCATCACCATCAGTCAGTGGTAGGTTGTCTCTTTTAGCTAATAATTAGTCCCATTAACATCATCTTTTAACAGAGATTGATACACTTTTACACCTCTATGTGTGTTTAGCACATTGATAAAATGCAGTTTTTTTCGCAGCCAGGCATGCTTGTAGTGATGCATGCTGGGGCTGCTAGTACTGGGTCTGTGTTGTATGGTTGATGGAATGGTTGTGTTGTTGGCAGCTGAATGGCTAGCAGTTGAAGGTGTGTCATGGTCTACAGCATCAGATCAGCAGCCAGGTGTGTATGTTAGCCGTTCTCGGATTGTGAGTGACCAATTACGCATACCATTAGTGTATCATTCCTACGATGTCAGGGTTCCCACTCGCCAGGAAAACTCCTGGAATTTCATGTTAGAGCTAGAATTTTTGGCATGATAAGTCGATTAATGCTGGTAACAGCTGTATTGCGTGCAAGTTAATTTGTGTTCAAAGGAATGAATGGTGAACGTCGTAAATTTTACATAATCTTTCTGTACCATTCTAAACTCTTTATCTTCAGCAGCTGTCATTGTCATTAGTAGACTGCTGTTTGGTAGCTGTTAGGTAACTATTGCAGACCTAATGTGTTTGATATTTGACTGCGGAATATGACAGAAAGCACCTGGAGCACCTGGAAAATTCTAAAATTGGACTGGAAAACTCACGGATTTTTTTTCTTCCAAAAGAGTGAGAATGAGTGGGAACCCTGGATGTATTTGCTGTCATTGTTGTTGTTTGTGACTCCGGCCGCCGGCGTGTGTAAAAGTAGAGGAAGCCGTACCTTACTGAGGTGCTCATCTTCTTGTCAGAGCTGTGGAGTCTGTAATGGGAGATATGCTACAGTGTGATGCCACGTCTAAGATTACATTGCCACTGACAGACAGCACTGCCACTGCCCGTTGGCCACTGCTCATCCTCCTATTGTGGATAGGAGGCTGAGTTGCATGCCGAGACAGTATACATGCCAGTGGCCCTATTTACAATGGGGTTAGAGTGTTCCGCAAAAAAAACTGGACCAGCCAAATTCATTAATTTTGTGAGGCCTGGTCTTGCTGAGTCGGTACGGGATACCTAGTGATGAACGGTGATGAAACGTGCCATGTTTCCCGTAACAGGAGATGGCAATTTGTTGGTAATTCAATCCCGCAGTAGTGCGGCTTTTGGCACTGTCACCAGTGCTTCTAGGTACTGATCAAATTCAGCACGTAGAGCAACCGCCCACGTCGATAATGACGGGCCAGTGTCAATGGAGACACTAATTGCATGTATTGTTGGACCGGTGCTCACCTACAAAAATAGACCGGCACCGAATCGATCCTCAGTACTAACTGGGCCCAGTTTAAAGTTGACACAATGCTGTTACTATTGTTTTGAACTGCCATCACATTGTCATATAAATTACCTGCTGTGTGTTCCATTAATTGGTAAGTGGACACTCGCATGATGTTTATATAGTAATTGGATGGCTCACAGTGGCTGAAGATCAGACTCACGTCATTGTAGTCTATCATTGCACATTTTATCATTTGCCAATGCAGTTTTTGTTTGCTTATTTAACAGTTTAGTTGGGCTGCAAGAAGTTGCTGCTGCAGCACACAAATGGCATATATTATGCACAAATATTTGTTGTGCTGATTGCACTGAGCAGGCGAGACCGGTGGTGGCCGAGGTACGGGCATTCAGTCCGTGTCCGAAGATCATCTTACATACTATGAAGTTGTCACCAAAGCCATTCTAGGCAGCGATGCGTCTGTTATGAAGGTACTTATGACCAACGTCATAATGTTTTGTACACATTTTTAAATTTAAACATTTAACAATTTTTTGCACTGCATTTCTTCTTACCAGTATACTGTTGCACAGCTGTTATGTGCCTGGTTCATTGTTCTGCATATTAATGATAATATTTTTTATAGCATCTTGGTGTGTTTTTTTACCAATGTTAATTTAATACTATGGCTAGCAGTAGTGTAATGGGCTACACTGCAGACAATGTCGTAGTGCAGTTTATTGTCAAGTTACTTTGACATTCAGTTAATTGATAATGTGACACGCAACAGAGATCTCCTTGTCATTGATGTTTGATGTGTGAACAGGTGCATGTTAAGCAAATGTTTTTCATGTAACGGTATATTCTTAGGCAGTGTCTCACATACAGCATAAGCAACTTATTCTTATCTGTTGAGCTCTGTGTTTGTTCTGTCAGTCGACGGTGTGTCTGTCTGTCCATTGTTAACAACCACAAATTCCGAAAAACCACTAAATTGACCGAGTTGCAACTTGGGGTGATGGGTCAGGCAAGTTTAAGAGACCATGTATTTAAATGGGGAACCAGATCCCCGATGTAAGGGGCAAATGTTGGGGGAATGGGGCAACAGAGTGTAACGTTTAGGTAGAATGTGCCATCGGCCATGCAAAAATGGCTAAACCAATCGAGCTCCCATTTGGGACGGCAAGTGGGGTGGGCCAAAGGAATGGTCTGGGCATGCACATTGGCGCCACCTGGCAAATACAGTTGAACGATTATGAATGGCAGTTATGAGTGGGTGTGTTATTAGGAGTGGAAATGCATCTTGTTCCAAAATTAATTGGATAATCTTGTTATTTTACTAATGAATCTTTTAGGTTTGATATGTAGTCAGGAAAAAGTACATGTTTACAGCTTACAAACTCGTGTCCACTTGCAATATTGTGATTAAACTGATAAATCATGAGAATCATTGTGCTGTTGTTGCAGTGTGCCCTGAGTGACATACAGACCTCCAGCAAAATATCTCCATTGTTGGCGTATTTTATCAACTTTGTCTCAAATGGAGTGAGTTTACATTTAGAAAGTCTTATAATTATTTTACACATTTTTGCAGCATTTTAAGACATAAACCTATATTTCAGTCTAAGCCACCAACATCATGTAAAATAAAATAAAATTAATGTTGAAAAACTTGAAAAAGTTTGCAAAATCTTGCAGCACCTCTGCAAAATACTTTGCAAGAAGATGGACATGGCATGTGCTAAGTATTTTTGCTTTCGCATGCTAATTACATCGCTAGATCACACACCACCATGTGACGTGACGTGATTGGCTGCAACAGTGAAATATTATGTTAATGATGTTGCAGTTTGTGCAAGTGTTCTTGCAAACTTTTGCAACATTTTTTTTCATTTTATTGGAGCACTTTTTTATTATATTTTACATGTGCAGATGGCTTAATACAATAAAACTGTTCTTAAGAGCTAATTAGTATGAAGTAGTGCTAAGACTGGTTTTTATGGCAGAGTCTAGCACCAGAGTTGTGGCTAAGATAAAGGGTGAGCACATAGTTAAAATTATAGTGTGGTTTTAGACAAGGTTTAATCTCAGCAGCCTGATTTCAAAGTAGGCAATCATTTACACTTACAATTAGATAGGCAGTCACCACTACAGTAAGTCTTTAGCTTTAACACTAATATTAGAATTTTGCTTGATGAAATATCAATAGAAATGGCCATAAGTGTTGTTATTATTGCTACCAGTATAAATAATGAGCAATGCCCTTAACAAAAAGTGCCTTACAAATAAGGGACAATAAGCCAAATGCTGAGAAGTATTGGACATATTTGTAGTTGCCCTTGAAACAGGATGGTCAGCTTTATTATTGCTGTAAAAGTTAGTCATTAAACCATATTTAATATAAGCTAGCTATAAAATCAGGTTTTAGCCCTTCACATTAAAATTAAAATTTATAGTTTTGTTGAAGGTTGAAGGATGTCATGAGCTCGCTATGGTCATCTTATTGTTGTGAAACCTACCATTCTCATTTTGATTCAGCGTTGGAACTGTTACCGTGGTTGTAAGAGTGTTGCCATGGTGATGAGCCTGCTACCATGGCAACTGTTGTCAGGTGAAGACAGTGAGTCATGATATGTCACAGTTACATCGTCTGCTGTACACCGTTAAAGCACTTGTAACCAATCGCTTTCTCTACCTGCAGCCAAAGCCTTACGTACGTTGCATTTAGTTTATAGATCATACATCTGTGTGCTTACAACGATAATGTTGACCAGCAGTATACAACAGAAGTGATAGAAATAAAAAATATAAGAAATTGTAAAAATCATAAAAATGAACAGTGTAGAACTTTAGAAAACAGAAAACAGGTACAGCTATGAAGTCCTGTGATAAGTCTGCTGAAACAGAAAAATCTTTAGTTGGCATTTGAAAGTTTTGGTATCAGTAATTTCATGCAGTGAGGATGAGAGACTTTTCCAAGCTCTGGGTCTAGCACACGGATAAAATGATGACGGCCACTGAGTAGAGAGAGGCGAAGCTAGTGAGTGGGTTGAGCATGGTCCGGCTTGATTCTTTCTCTGGCTTAATAACAAATGACATGCACATATTTCTTTCATGCCAGCTGGTTGTGAACATTGTCCTACTCTGTTGATAGCTCAGTTAGTGACGATCAGAAGCTGAACCAATTGCAGTAATGCCAGAATAGTTATTGTCTTTCGGAGAAAATCAGCCAGTGATAGCATTCTGGTGTCCAGAGGTTGAGAGCACCAGAAGCATGTAAAAATTAATCACGCTCATTTTATGTAGCAGCTTAATCATCATTACCAGTCGGACTTTAGATCGTCGGTGATCCATTTGTTCCTGAATGGCATTTGGTGCACAACTGTTGTATGATTGAATGGTCTACCTGACGCCATTTTATTCGAGGAGTCACTCACTGGCAAGGGCATAGCTGGCCAGTGAACAGGGTACAGGGGCCCAGATCCCTCTAACCCCAACCAGGGTGACCTATGAGATTCTCATAGATCTTATGAGAAAGTACTGAAGTATTGGGTACCTGCACCCCAATTTTGGTGGTTTATTGCTTGAAAAGTATGCGTTACATTTTGGACCATCCCCCTAGACAAAAAAATCCTGTCTATACTCCTGCTCACAGGCCGTCATTATTTAGCCCGCTCGGCAAAAGTTGCCGAAAGGGCTATATATTTCTTTCTTCTTCCACTGACTTTTGAGTAAGTTGATGCTGAACTTTTATATCACCTTTGAAACACTGGTCGTCAAACTGAAATGAGTGGACAATGCAGTAGAAGTAGAAGCAAGCGTGAAGCATTTACTCAGCTACTCGTCACCCTTACACGAGAATGTAGACTCTGTGGTATATAGAAGATTTTCCTTGTTGTTCATGCACCATTGTCGGATCCACATCGAACTTCTGTCAGTGGGAGTATCATTTTGCCACATGATTCTTATTGTTGCCAGTCTGTGAGCCGGTTGAGTTGTGTGTATCGGTAGTACTGATTACGTTGTATGTAGTTGTCGCTGTTGTCTCAAACCATCACTTACTGCCTGCTGGAGCCTCTCGCTGCTGCATCTATTCACCCACCAAGTGATCACTGGATACTACGCGACTATGCGGCTTATCTTCTCGCTCTCACAACAAGGTCTGCTGACATCCAAAGATACGTTGTCACTTGATTTATCGATTACATGTTACTGACAGCAGTCTGCACAAGTTTTCTAGTTGATCAAAATTGCACATAGTGTCTGTGGCTGCATATTGTTTCTGCGTGACTGAAACTTTGTGATTTAGTGGTAAAATATTCCTTTTGTCCATGAATGGACATAGTATGGAACGTGTCATTTTGGTCTCTACTTTTGTAAGATAATTACACAGTATATATTTTACACTTTGTTTTCATATCAGACCAGTGATGTGCTTTGTAAATGCTGTATGGATGTATAGTCTCTCTAATGTTCATTTTGCATTCTCTTTTCATTAACACTATCCATGCTTACAAAAATTAATTCAGCACCATGCGCCACTGAGAATTCCGGGAGCAACTGATGTTCGTGGTCATTATGAGCCAGTCGTGTGTGAACAGGCGTTGGAGCACAGAGCTGAACAAACTCGAGGAAATGAACAGAAAGCAACTTGCCGACGTCCTGTCTGACGCCAGTCGGCCGCTGTGTTCTGTCTACGGCGCCGTCGTCGGCCTGCTCGCCTTTGGGCTTGATGTATGTTGAAACTCTGTGTGTTTATTATGCAGCTAAGTGCTTCTCTATCAGAGCAATTAATAGAGTTGTCTATCACTGACATGGCGACTGCATGAGGGCGACTGTGATTTCTGTCATGTATTGGCACGTTGACTTACAGCCGTGTTTCAGGTGACTCTGCAGCGTGATCGAGATGTGATTAAGTCAGCGACATTTTAGGTGTATTGTGGACGTATATTCTAGCCGAGGGTATTGGCATTGGAGAGCTGTTAAAAAGATGGTCACTGGTCACGTCCCTTCACAATGGACCAGTTGATGGTTGAAGCAATTATGAGTTGATTGAGTGGTTTGTTGAGCATTTTGGCTGATTGGCCTCCGGAAATGCCATATCACCAAAATTTCATGCCGATCACTCGTTAGTATCAAGCCACAACTGAGCAAGCCAGACAATGGGAAAAATGGTTGCTTAACTTAGCCGAGCGGGCTAAATGATGTTTGTCTGGAGGTTCAGATGGAAGATTAGCAGTAAGTAAAGTAACCGGATATAGCAGTTCGCAACAAGCCTCACTGCTACGGGAACTCACGTGCCATACGGGATCACACAGTATTACCTGCCACCCGGCAGAGGTGACATTCCCACCTTTACCCCAACCAATTAAGGCCGGTACTCGATTTAGCGACCCCAGGGGGATGCAAGGCTGAGTTGACCTAGTTGGCTTGGTTACATACCAAGGTGGTATACCCGCCCGAAGACGGTCACCCATC
>Ga0209782_1000764_pt1 | contig 15120 bp, 14 predicted proteins | sample WorMetmaBAHAMAS1_FD_187390 | JGI IMG/M metagenome (GOLD analysis project Ga0209782, IMG submission 187390) | Marine gutless worms symbiont microbial communities from Max Planck institute for Marine Microbiology, Germany - Inanidrilus... | ecosystem: Host-associated > Annelida > Digestive system...
GCTAAATCTTGCATTTCCGGTTGAATTTGACGTCATATATATATATTAATAACATCGTTTGCTGTCGGTAATAACTCGCGAAAATGCTGGTTTCCAGGTGCGGACGGATTGTAAACGTTAACCACATAATGTTCCATTTACTCAGAAGAAACACAATTACACGATACAACAATTTAAGTTTGTGAAAACATGACAGAAAAACAGCAATTCTAGGATTTCAAGTGCCACTGTGGTATGATATTGCTGGTCATTGTCACTGCAACAAGAAGCCCCTGCGGTTAAGTAACGCAAAAACTTCCCATTAGTCTCAATCACGGGAAAAAGAACTTACACGATAAACAGTAAAACTGCCTTAACAAACGTTCAAGATCAAACTCCAGTATTACAATACACAACAATAACATCTGTCTTCATTAATGTAAATGTTATATAATTTATCACATAAACAAACGTAAACTTCAAAAGGAAAAACCCACATCGTACTTTTTCATCAACGAGTTTTTCCAACTTTCAACGTCACTTCCTCCTAGGGCTGTGCCAAAATGCCAGAGTTAAATTTTAAAATAAACGGAAGACTTTTTCATCTTTAATTACACTACACAAACCTACAAGAAGAATACTCATTTATTTAAAATTTAAAAAACATACATTGCTATGTCAGAGCATGTTTTATTTTATTTTATTTAGTTAATTTAAGTACCGTACAGATAACTGGCAAGTGGCAACTGGCAACTGGTAAGTTTGCAACTTTTTGCAAGTTGGCAACTGTCTATAATTATATTGTTTAATTTAATTGATAAAAAATAAAAGGATGTAGTTTAAATGCCAGTAACGCGCCGGCACGCCGCAGTGTCCTCGTCCACGCACCACATCTCGTGTGAACTACCCTTCCGAGTTCAGACTTCAGATAGTCAGAGTTCAGATAGTCTTCAGTCAGCTCTTCGATTAACGACTGCAAGTGCGACTGTGCTGTGCGTCGTGCACTCGTTGCAGTGCGACGTTCGTTGCCACTGTTGCATGCACTTGCAAAATGTTACTTACTAATGGTGGCCCATCTAATTATGAATGGCGTGGGCGGAAGTATTGACGTCATAGTAGTATTTTGTTGAAGTTGTGTCATATGGTAGAGAATTTATCGAAGTATTAGGTGTATTTGCAACGCTGTTGCCGAATATGTGGACGACGTCTAACCTAGGCGTTGTTCTAACATATGTGTGTTGTTTGCATACTGTTCTTGGAGCCTCGATCAGCGAAAGTGACGATGAATGGGCGAAACACCATAACTACGACGAGATGCTTGGCGTCTTAGAAGACGTTCATAAGAAGTGTCCCAGCATCAGTTATGTATATAATTTGACCGGGCATCCTGATCATACTTCGAAGGGTCGTAGACTATCCGTGCTCGTCCTCTCAGACAACCCAGAAAGTCACGAAATCGGTACGACAAGTGACTGTTCGTAAAATGCGGTGTTGATCAATGCGTAATAATACATGCAAATCTGATTTGCCATTTGTTTAAGATCGTGTTGTGCTGATGCTTGTTGATAAATATTGCAAATAAATTCATTATGTCACATCATTGCCGATAAGCACTAATTGTTTTGGGCAATCCAAACCACCCCAATTTTTGCATTTTTCGTTGCCTTTCGTATCTTCATAGTAAGTAAACATAGAGACTTCATATTTGGTGTATAGGTTGATCGTAGCTAGTCCCAACCGACGGATGACAAACTGTCCCTGAAAGGGGCGTGGTTACGTCACGTGACACGTTTTAAATTTTGGGGCTCATCCATCTCAGGATTGGCTGAACCTAGAGCTCTCAATTTTTTTTACAAAGGGAAACTATATTAAGTCTTGCCAAAGGGATGACAAATCACCCCTAAAAGGTGCATGGTTTTGCTCACGTGACCCATTTTTGTATGCACAACTGTGGAGTTAGAAAAAATCTCCACTGCACTCGGTGATTTGCAATCGACAGTGTCCTCGACGATGGATTACTGATTATCACACCTTTGACGGTCGACGCTAGTGCTGCTGTACACAAAGGCTTAAGCTCCATCAGTTCGATTGGTCACCGTGTTTACTGTTTGTTGCAAACTTGCTTGTATAACATTATAGACAACAAATTGAGCAAGTGGAGTTCAACAGTAGGGTTAATGTCAGTGTTGATTTCAGTTTATTTCAGTAAGCTTCTGACTTATTCCAGAAACATAATACAATGTTTTGGTTGCAGTCAAATGAGTCAATAGATGGTGCCATCAGTTTCATACAGTTTCAGTAATGTATTTTTATGGTATTGGTATACATCATATTTAGGTGGTTACTTGTGCTATTATAAGTTATTGTAACATATTCAGCAAGTAAAAACATTGTGTAGTGCACTTTGTAATAAATAGTTGTGCTAAACAGAATGCCCTGATAAATATTCAGCAGTCATTATATTCTGTTTATTATGCTGTTGGAGTTTTTTACCCTGTTTAGCAGTCTTGGCATGGCTCTGCACAAAAATGATACAGAGCAGGTCTGCGTTCAGCCATAGTCTTGTTTCGACAGGAAGTAGACCTGTCTGTATGCAGTTTATGAGTTTTGGTTACATACACACTTATGTATAAAGATTAATTTCATTAATTTATTTGCATGGTAACAAAATACTTAATTTGATGTCACTCAATATCACACACATTTCTGCTGGACAGTATGTTTTTGATCACATTCAGAGTTCAGTAATGCATATTTACTTATTGAATTATGCATATACCTGTGTGATTTATGAGTTCTTTGTAAAGATAAATGACAGGCAGATAGATGCCCATCAAACATATCAATACCAATCTCTACCATTATATGGTCATTAGGAACAACAGTATGCAAATGCTACCACACGAAAACTTCTCATTTACACAGTTTACCAACTGTGATGTAATAATTTTTCATTACAGTCTGCAACTGCATTTGACCTTATGCATAATACATTACGTAATTCGGCATTTTACCAGTAACCACCAAGAGTTATGTTACATTAATAGTAAAGTTCTGTTTCTCAGCATTCATACAAAAAGTTCTACTGTTAGACTTATGCTGCAAAAGCTGCAGTATAGCTTATGTATGAAATCAATCAGCAGCGAGCTTTTTTGACTAAAAAATGTAATTTGCATTACAAACATATGTAACAGTTGCTGTTATGGGTATAAGTGTGTAGATACAGTCAAACCTCGTTATATCGAACTCGGATAATTCGAACTTCCGCTTATATCGAGGTCGCACTTTGGTCCCGGCCGCCAGCCATTGTAACAGGCGGGAAAATGCATTGGATTTATCGAACACGGCTATATCGAATTCTTGGCTATATCGAGCATGCAGCGCCGCCCCACACGTCCAAGGGCATCGTTTATATCGAAGTCAACACGTCCGACTCTCGGCAGCCACCGGCCGGCCACGGGTCGGCTAGTGAAATGCGACACCACACACCGCCAACAGTGTCAAGCCATATAGACCCCCCACTGTGACGGGCGCTGATGAACTGCAAAGAAGTTAATGTCTTCTGTCTGTATCTTCCCGCTCAGTAAACCAGATGAATGTTAATTGGCATTCTCAGTGACTCAGTGTGCGTTCTCACTGCGACCGTTATCAGCCAACGTTGGCCGTCTACGGTCGTCGAGAGAACATTTCTTTCATTAATGAACTGAAACCGAGAGAAAAACGTTCACGCGTTGTTTCGCACGCAGTGCAGAAGCAGTGTGGGCAGCTGCCAGTCAGTATTTAGTGGTTTAACGGGGGAGAGACGTCACAGGCGGCGATGACGTCATAATGCGCTTATATTGAACTCCGGATATATCGAACATTTACTGCTGGTCCCTCGGACTTCGATATAACGAGGTTCGACTGTAGGTAAGTAAGGAAAGTGTAGGGATTGGTAGCATACTTTTGTGTGCTGCACAAATTGCCAGTCTTGTCATTGACTAATTACTGTGCTAAAATTTGATATACGTGCAGTGTGGCCTGTGATGAAAGGCTGCAGAATGACACTGCTTGAATGTTAGTATATGATGCAGATGGCTAAAACATCATTAGTGCAGTAGTTATAACGCAGACAGTAAACATTGAAATGTGCATGTTGCATGTATCGTGTAATGTCTTTCAGGTGAGCCGGAGTTTAAATATGTTGGTAACATGCACGGAAATGAGGTCGTAGGACGGGAACTGCTACTGAGGTTGGCTATGTACCTGTGTGAAAAGTACAACAGTGGAGATGAGGATATTAAGCGACTTATTGATAACACACGAATACACATAATGCCATCTATGAATCCAGATGGTTGGGAGATTGCAAATGACGTAAGTACACTACACATTGTTAATTTATACACTGTTACACATTGTAAGTACTTCGTACACTGTTAAAGATGAGGCCAGGTTACTGGTTTGGGTCAATGCTGTGTTAACCTTTAGACACTGTTTGTCGAGTGACAGGAAAGATGTTAGGCCTACAAAAACCACCTGTTACACAAATTCCCAAAACATTCTGTTCTGGAACAGCTGGTGGTATAGACTTGGCTCTCCCACGTTTAGCTGCAAAACAGATGTTAAAGTAGAGGTAAGTAGCTATAGGACCCATCAGTACATAAAGAATATTTATCCCAGATCCAGTTTTACTCGATATTTAGTGAACTTCTGGTGACGAGCAATACAGTTGTAATTATAACAGTTTGCGTGAAAGTTGCAAATTCTACAGGTTTCCCACAAATAAAAGGACAAAGTGGGCTGAGTTATCGAGGTACTATTTATGCATGTTGTTTTGTAAGGTAATTTTCGATTATCGAAGACTAACCGTAACACGATAGAAAACGTTGTGCATTGATGCCTGTACTAAGCTTACTGTTTTTCACCAGAAGCAGAAATAACATAGAGATATTCTTATATAACTGACGCACCCTACAGATGGTGTTGATACTGTGGTCGGCAAAACTCTGATCAGTTTTAACTTATTGTGAATTAGTATTGCTGATGTTTGAGGTATAAAGTACAGATGTGAATGTGATGATGTTAGCATGGAGGCAGCGGCTGGACCACTGGACGGGAGAATGCCCAGGGCATCGATCTGAACCGAAATTTTCCTGACTTGAACCGCATTGTTTACAGCAATGAAGCAGCTCATGCAGACAACAACCATCTAATGAGAGAGTCGCTCATGAATAATCCTAATGTGTGTATAGTTAATATTTGTTTTCATGTCATTATCGTTTGCTTTACTCTTACAATACAAACAGTGTATTCAGAATTTTTGCATGCATACTATTTAATTTAAGTTAAATTTATCATTATAAAATGACAAGGTAAAGCTTCGCTCAGTTTTACACTTATGAGAATGTGATTTTCATAGAGCTCAAACTTCCTGTGGTAATTTGATGTTGAATTTTTTGCTGCATTTTTCCTTCTTGTCAGTTTTATCATGTGACATTATGACCTTTACTGTTGAGAAAAATGCAGGATGCCGATTATTAATCAACAAAGATAAATTTTAATCTTTCAACACATTTCTATTAACTGGTCTATTTGAGGATGCATTTGTGCTGTTATAATAACTCTGTTACTGTTTTTACAGCTAGCTTCAGAGACAGCAATGGTGATCGGATGGATTATGGATATTCCGTTTGTGTTGTCAGCCAATCTGCATGGCGGAGATCTTGTTGCAAACTATCCATATGACAAAAGCCGTGATGGTGGGAATGATTATGCAGGCAGTCCAGATGATCCCACTTTCAGGTATGGAGATCGAGTTTGATAGGAGTAATACATAGTGCTGTTGTTATTTTTTACCGCTTATGTCTTTGGAAGATTTGAAAGTGGAAGTGTTTTACAGGAGCTTTTTTATTTTTGAGCTGGAAGAGATTACAACTGAAGTTTCAGATTGCCTAGCTGTTGCGTCGATTGTGATCTTATTTGTTCTTTGTGTGACATATGAAATGTGCTGACTGATATTGTTTGTAAGATTGATAAAGCAGGATTTTTAAATACTCTGCAGTGTTAATTTTCTGTTAATTTTCTGAATGCTAGTGCTAATAGGACCAACAGCAGTGTGCGACTTCAGAACAATAACAACTATGATGACGACATATTATTAAAGTTGGTCAAAGTTTTCTTAGTTCTCTTATGTCTTTTTGAATGATTAGCAAAAAAGCACTTCAGAGCTTATGTCGTCTAAGTAATTTTATTAAAACGGCACCATTAGAGTTTGTAATAATTCGTTAGTGAAAACAGTGCAGTCAGTATGATCTGGATAAAATTTCTCAGTCGTTTAGTGTAATGTGAACAAGTCCTAAATGCAGATAACAATTTCTCCACTCAGTTGTCAGGAGCTGAAGACAGAAGGTATCAAAACCAAATTTGTGGCACATCAGGTTGTTAAAGGAGTATGCTGATAGACGGTACTGTTTGATTTGTCATGTAATGTTTGATTTCCTACTGCTGTTCTATAGTGACCTTAGGTCTAGGTGGAACCATTGTCGAGTTGTAAGCCATTAAAACGTTAAAGTCAGCAGAAGTGTAATGCCGAGAAGGACAAAAAGACGTAAAACATCGCAAAGTATTTATAGAACCACTTGTGCGATGCGGCTACTTTTTTAAGGTTTATAAATATTATGTGTGATGTTTAAATATGCATTTTGCAGACACCTGGCTGAGAGCTATTCTCTAATACATGCTACGATGGCTCACCCACATAAGCCGTGTGATTCGTTCAATGATGAATTCTATGACAACAACGGTATTACCAATGGTGCTGATTGGTATTCAGTTAAAGGAGGTATGATTAAAAACATATTCCTCGATTCTTATTTAATTGGCATATCAACATATGCCAGGTTGGGCCAGATCCCATAAAAGAAAACCTATGGAGATAGTGGAGCAGTTTTTACAGCTTTGGATGCCTTTCTGTTGAAGCAGTTGTGTTGAAATACTAAAAGGAACACTGAACAGAATGTATGATGGAGTTACATATAAACACATTTTATTGTGAATCCTACTTACTAATAAATGGCAGAAAGTCATGCTGAAAGCATTCGTGATGGATGTTATTACCGTATCCAGCACAGAGCCTGCCAGGCTGCCTGTGCTGCAGGTGGTCGGGCATTCATCGCTGAGCAACGGCTGAGACATGTATAGGCAGGCTGGCCCATGTGCACACACAGAGGTGCTGGCTTGGCATGACGAGACATGCAGATGGATGTCAGCTGCAGCTGGGTCTTTGGACAACCGGGTATTGGCAAGTCGATTTGAATTAACCATTGCCTTCAGTGCTTTGACGCTGTTGGTTTGGCGGCAGGAAGGGCATCCGGTCTGTAAAAGACTGAGTGGTGGGGGGTCTGGCATGGTGATCTGTCTGGAACGAGGTACAGACTTACATATGGTCCAGCTGATGCCACTGCCACTCAGTGTCTCTAGCTTTGGTAAAATTAAGATTGGTTTTACCTTTCTGGTACCGGCTCACCTGGGTAGTCCCGGACAAATTGCCATTAAATAAGTGTTGTCGATTTGAATAACTGGTGGCTGTTTTGTAGTTATGTAGTATATGAATCTAGTATTGGCATAAGAGCCAATATAGAGGGAGCAGGAATCTTGCCTCAGAAGTTGATTGGTTGGTTAGTTGGTTAATATTTACCAGTGTTTTCAAGACACCAAGGCCACATCATGCCAAAAGCAATATAATTTTTACATAGCTAACAGCAGTACACTTGTGCAAAAAGTGGCCTAACTAATTAAACATATATACAAAATACATCAGCTGAATAGACAGTCTAACATTCAATCATTACAATTCCCGTCAGAAGCACAAATGCTCGTAATAAGTGTGTGATGAAGGAAGCATGAGATTGGGCTACTGGTTGGGTCTGTGATTGAGTTACCTTCAACTGCTGGTTAAGTGACAGATCGACACCAAGAGCATCTGTCCCATAAAGAACCATTCCACATGTCCAAAGGGTCACTTCGAGAACAGGTGAATGAATAATGAAATCAAGCGGAACCAGTTGACCTGGCTTTATCTTGAAAATGTTTGTTGAAATAGAGGTGGTGGTTTGTTGAGTAATACTGTTTTGGTCGGCATAATATGTAAGTAAAGCAAATGTAATTCGTGGATGTGCACAACAGTTAGCCAAAGCTAAGTCTGAGAGATACTGTTGTTTGCGTTGGAATTTACCAGCATAACACTGGATGCTCAATAGTTTTGCAGATTTCAGCATTCCAAGAGCTTTGTTCGTATTAAAAATTGTTACTATTATTCTATGACAAGTTTTATCAATTGATGGTGAATAGTTAAATCACTTATTTCACAGCCAAAAACATCAAAATGGTCATGGTTATATCGTTGTGTCAGGAATGCAAGACTTCAACTACCTTAGCAGCAATTGCTTTGAGATTACCTTGGAGCTTGGCTGCATTAAATTCCCTCCGGCAGCTGATCTACCAGGTTACTGGAGAGACAATCGCGAGGCACTTCTCAACTACATATGGCAGGTCTGTTGAGCAAGCATTGTTGATTGTTGTTGCTTGCCAAGTTGATGAACCTACTGGTTGTATGTTTGATTATAGGGATGTTAAATTGTTATTGATTTTTCGATTAGGGATGTTAATACCCGGGTACTTTGAATCCCGAGACCTGAACCGTCAATCCCGGGACCCGAAAGGGCCGAAACAGACGCACTTACGGCGAGTAGGCTAAGCTAACGTACGGGTCTTATGACGGGTCTCATGATGAATATTTGAGTTTTAAATATATGCTGCTTTTGTAAGTTTTGTTATTTAACGCATATATTATGTAAAAGTCTTCTTAATAATATTGTTGAAGTAATAAAATGCATGTTGAAAAGGAAATAAAGATTGTTGACAACATAATATTCGTTTCCAGTTTGTAACCAGCATTCAGCACATAAAGTAACGCATCACGTCGAGTTATGTACACAGCAAATTGTCAACATATTTATTGCAGCACTCCGCCATCTTGGTCTTGTTGATGTTTCGGTTTATGTTTTGAATCGGTCCTGTAAAAATTATTTTTTGCAGTTTCTTCTCCCGAATATCTTTTACTGTCCCTTAAAAATTTTCGTGTAGCTTTCGGGTAGTTTGAAACCCGGGTTCGGGTAGTTTTTCCGGGTCCCGGGGTTCCGGGCGCCGATTAACATCCCTATTTTCGAGTATTGAATTCTTTTATAGTTCTTGTTTTCGTTTTCCAAAAATCGATTATCGTTACTGAAATTGCACTGGACGATGACGACCAGTTTGCAGCCTAGACATTTCAACACAACACCAACTGTGAAGGGTGGATTGATGGACGATGATGCATATACTATGCAATTCATGCCATAAGTTTGTTTAATGTGATGAATTGTGAAATTAATTAGGAGAATTTGCACTTTGGAATGGGTGCAATAAACAGCATAGAATAGTTAATATGGCATCGTAGCATATTGCTAAATTCGACTGGAACCAAAGTCGGGCATGGCATTGCGGTTGTTACACCCGCAATGGTACTGGTACAGGTTGAAATACACTGGTAAAGTAAACGGCCATATGCCTTTGTTCTCTCGCTGCAACGTAATGTTATGATATGGACCTGCAACATACATTCGTCAACAATGGAACCTGGCACGACGAAATCTTAAACAACAACAACAACTGCAGTCATGTGATTGAGTTGTTGTTTGTAAACAAAAAGTTTTCACTTTTTAAAGTTTTAAATCACTTTACAAACAGATGAAAAATGGATTATCAGCAAGTAAATATATAGAGCCTTTGTCTTTAGTACATATAAATCGTATGCATTTGTTTTTATCACTTACCAGTACTTGTGTGCAATGTGGCAGTGATGGATGCTTGAAACCATTAGATTCAAAATTCAATAATCAAATAAAAATCTGTTTTTTTTTCATTTTGATAATTGAATATCAAAAAATATGATTTTAACGTCCCTGTTTGATTATTTCGTTCATAAGCTGCTTCGTAGTTATAAGTACAACACTCTGTTTCCTGTCTCAGACGTTCGCTGTCATCTATAGTTGTCTGCGGTGTTTGTCTTCAGACTCATATCGGAATCAAAGGTCGAGTGGTCAATGATGCTGGCAGACCGATTTCAAACGCTGTCATACATGTGCGTAACGACACCAGTGGCAGAGACATTGATCACGATATCACTTCTGGTGAGCTTGCTGAATATGGCCTATTCGTGACAGCTGTTACTGAGGCATATGTTTGCTGGTTTTAGCATGGATTGATACGTCAGGATTAAATTTTGGTTTGGTCTTTGATGTCTGGTAATTGAATGCCGTAATATTTGTAGGTTATATGATGATAGTGGAAATTCTGGTACTGGTGTCCTTGAGCTGGTATTATGGGAGAAATACTTTTCGCCCGGGAGCCCATGCTAGCTGAAGATAGGATGAGGCTATGCCACTGGTCTGAATCATTGCTGTGTTTTCTTCACCGATTTGATGATGTTGGTCGGGTGACAGCAGCGTTATCTGGCCGATAAAAACCAGTCCATCTTATTCTCTAAGATTCTCTTCAGCAACAAGTGAAGGAAGAAAACTGAGATGGATGCCTAGCCCAAGTTTACGGGAAAAGTAAATGTTAAAATGGATGGTTAGGTGTGGTTAATGGATGGCGAACGGAATATATTTTACCTGACAATGTACGTTATTTGGCCACATTCAATCCGGAAAAGCATCATCCTGTTGATGAGCATATCCGCACTCTCAAATAAGGAAGTGCATAATATTTTTTTAAATGCGCAGTGTTTTCTTTAAAATTGAAGCAGAGATTAGTTGAAGTTGTGTGACTGGTTGGTTGACAGCGCATGAGGGTGACTACTGGCGTCTGCTGATTCCCGGTACATACACTGTCACTGCATGCGCGGATGGCCCGTATGACTGCGTTAGCAAGTCTGTTGTCGTTGAAAATCATCCCCGCACCGTTGCACAGACTGTCAACTTCAGACTTCCCGAACTCGGCCTGAAGGCAAGTTTCAATTACTTTGCTTTGTAAATTATGTTCAGTTGATTTTTTTAGTCACGTTGTATAGTGAATGAGGCTACGACGTTCTTGCTGTTGTTGTTGTCATCGTTCAGGATTATGGTTAGATTGACTTTGTAGTGTTTTCACACTATGACACGTCGCTCCAAATGTGGCTGAAAATGTAGCTCACCACGTTGTTCAGTGGAAGCGTTCATGCTAGCCACATATCGCTCCACATGTGGGGTGACGTGTCCAAGAATGTGCATGCACATTTGAGACACATTTACTCTCTAGGATGCAGCAACAGCGTAACTATTCATTATAGATTTACGATAATTTCTTATTAAATGTACAGTGTAAACTGAATTTTGACTTTTAACAGATATTAAAGTATGAACTAAGCGAAAAAAATACTTACAAAATCAATGACAAAATGACAGATACAATGAATTTTAACACCTGGTATAAATTTGTTCTAAATATAGATAATGCTGGGGGACATGCAGACTTTGTCACTGCACACTGGGATAGATGTGGAGCCACATGTGTCCCAGTGTGAAGTTCTGTTAGTGGCTTGTAACTTGACAACAGTTTTACCTAGGCACTAGACCTGCGGTCATTGTACAGCACTAATAGGAAGTCGTAGCTTGCCGGTCAAGTGCAACCATTGGCATGCAGTTCTGAAATTGCCATTGACACCTACTGACTTTGAAACTCTCAGAAACCATGCAACCTACGCATTAGGTGACTATAGAACACTAATAGGATATTGCACCTCACAAGTTGAACCCAACGATCAGCATGTTTCTGCAGTGACTGGAAGTGCTTCAGATTACAATTGTTATATTTTGACTTTTCCAGGTGACACGCGCGTTAATGGTGACATAATTGTTGACCACATTTGGGTCTTGTTGGACATCACTTTTATTACTTTGATATTATTAGCAACTAATTTAGCTCAACGCTGTTGCGAATTTGACCCAAATTCATGTCTTGTTTTGGTGCTGGCTCGCCCAGGTTGTCCGAGATAAAGGTTTGTTGAATATGTTGTTGTTGTTGTTGTTGTTGTTTGAGTTTGCATATTTGCTGTCGTTAGGACGGCAATGATGCGGAGTACAGCCAGGAGCTGGATGAGCTCCGTGACCTGCTGGAGGAGTACTGGAACCGCCGTCAGTTTGCATGAACGTCATCGTATCTCATCATCGTTGTCGCCCTCGGTGGAGTGCAACGTGATTGACAATCTTGTGTTTGTGAATAGAAGTGGTAATCGTTTATCATTATCGTTACTTGTTAAATATGTGCATACGATCAAAGTCGAATATCGTTCACTTGAATGTAGGGATGGACATATAGGCAGTGCAGTGCAGCGCAGCTATTATAATTTTGTTACTACAACAGTGCTAAATAGACTGTTGTGCGTCCTGTGTCACCTTTGTTAACAATTCATTGCAAATTTACGGTATATTTGTAAGAATGACGATAATATTGTGTGATGCGACAAACGTAGAAGTACTGTGAACAATCAGGCAAACGTTGGGAATTTTACAATACCTAGAGAGAGGCAACCATGGGTAGAAAGTTGATAACTGTCCATCCCTTCACCTGTGTCATGTGTTGCATTTATTTATTGAAATCAAAGTGTGGTGTTAATTGAATAGTTGCACAGACTGATTCTGGTATATTTTTCATTGCGAATATGCTACTGTCCAGTAGCTGGTATTGACGTTGGCAAAATTATATTGGTACTGTTATACTCAGTAAGTGCATTGCTGGCTGTGAAGTTTTTGTTCTCACAAGATAAATCTAGTGATAATCGAACTCTTATGTGTGATCTGGAAAAAAATTCCAGTATAATTCAGTCGTGTTTTACAAACAGTTTTGCATAAATATTTGATAAAATCACAGTGGTCGAATATTGTGATATTGTGTGCTTAATTCGATGAGCATATCTGATGAATGTTCTCACATATAGTTTGTTGATATTAAGTTAGTTGCCATTGTTTCCGGTAAGATAGTGATTTTCAAATGGATTGTTTATGTACACTTCAGTGCTAGTATTTTCTTTATTTTGGTACTTTTCTTATTTATATTATTTTTGTATTCAAATATGCAGTATATTTGTGAGGTTTTTGAAACCGGAAATGATAAAGAAGTTTATAACTACAGATTACTGACACTTGCTGTTGCTCAGTGTATAGAATCTCACCAGTTCAGTTGACTTGCGGACTGTAGTGACGCTGCCTCTCCACAGCATACAGTTATGTTAGTAATTACATTTTCAGTTCGTTTGATCTATTATGCAATTTTCCGCTGAATGCTGTATTTGATTCTGATTTGCTGTCAGTTTTATTTTGACCGATATCATGCATTCAGCTAACTGCATATACAAATTTTTGGCACAAGTTCTGTTGTGTTTTGTTCAGTTCGTAATGATGTTTATTTTACATTCGTTTAGATTTTTCCATTTAGGTTTATTTTGTTATGTTTGTTTTTTATCATTTATGTTGCTCTTTAATTGCATTATTTCTAATTCCATTTGCTCTGTGACGCTTTTTGAAACATACGATATTAATTATGGCAACTTACACGGATCTGGTGATTTAGTATTAAATATTCTATTTATATATACATACACTGTGTCCAAAAAAGTTCCACATATTTTATTGTTTAACAATTTAGTCAAAAGCCAGCTGATTGTAGTAATTTTTTGTTCATGGAATTCTGAGAAAATTTGACGCCAGCAGATTTTAAGTTTGTTTAAGTTTAGTAAAGTGAGTGAGTGTCCTGTGACATTTTTATATGCTGGTTTCTATTTCATATTTGAGGAAGAGTTTGAGGTGCAGTGGAGAGATGTATTCATAGCTGCTTCCATTAGAATCATTTGGGATTTTGTACAGAAAACAATGTTTATTTGACTGAGAAATTAAAGGGTATGAAAGTGGATCTTTTTGGGACACTGTATATTTCGGCAGAAAGAGCAGATGAACCATTAATAACATCTTGTGCACGGAAAGATTTTAGTGTTGTTTACTATTTTGAACCACCGAACTATCAGCATGTTATGAGTGTTGTACTTGCTGTAGTGAGAGTGAGATGACTTATGTGTATGTGACACATCTGCAGTAAGTTGTTGATGACGGTGGTGATTAGCAGAAAATGTAACTTATTTCGTGGATTGACTTGCACGAGTCTTCATTCGAGTATTTGTGTCGCACCCAGAAGTGGTATTTATCAGAACTGTGAGCACCCATGCGTGAATGAACATAGCTAGAGCTTTGTAAATATATATATATATTTATCGTTCAATACAAAATATGACATAAATTTTTCTGTGGCTTAATTTACTAAATATTTGTCGGCTTGTCGTTCCAAACTGTTGCTTATTTTTATTAACCTGTGTGAGAATTTTTTTAAACAAGCTATAGGTATTTCAGTTGGCTGTGATTTAAGCAGTATGGTATAAGTGCTTTGACACTGTTGGTAGACAACTAGCTAATTTAGGTTTACCCGGTCCGTGAACAAGGAGAAGATAGTGGTGGCATGAATCTGCATCATCCAGTTGTTATAACTGTTTGACGAGTGTAATGCATTCAGCATAGCAGAGGACATATTTTAAAATTGTTAAATTTTGGCATAATTATTCAATAAAATTAGTGTTCAAAATGACATTTACTTAGAAGTTTTATTGCTGTGTTTTGTAATCATCTCTGATAACTGCCTCTCTGCTTGACTGCTGTTCATACTGGCTGTCCTGTGACAAAATGCAGTTAGGCTGGACTGAGCATTGCTTTTTCTCCATTTGAGAACTTATTGCATGATATTACTTGCTTTGAGCTTCTCTTTGTTATACAGTGATATAATACTGTAAAACTGCCGGATGGATATTCTAGAGTAGCACTTGCTGTAGCACTGATGGATTGTTTAGCTGGTTGAAAGGAATGTTGTATATATAGAGGCCTGTGTGATACATGCTTTGACTGTTGGTTGCACCACGGCCCCCGTACTGGCGAGCCAGGCTGAGGCCATCGTCGATCTCGGACGAACATGGCCGCAACATAGAATAGATATACACTAAATAGCAACGAACATAGTAAACTGACAGCAAGATGACGGCTT
>Ga0209782_1000765_pt1 | contig 15099 bp, 9 predicted proteins | sample WorMetmaBAHAMAS1_FD_187390 | JGI IMG/M metagenome (GOLD analysis project Ga0209782, IMG submission 187390) | Marine gutless worms symbiont microbial communities from Max Planck institute for Marine Microbiology, Germany - Inanidrilus... | ecosystem: Host-associated > Annelida > Digestive system >...
TACTAAAATGCAATATTATCTACAAAAAAATACAACTTACTTCTTAACGAGTAAGCATTAATATAAAATACCACTAACTCATTGTAACTTTCTGTATCTATACCATTACTTTGCCAAACACTGTAACACTGGATGGAGTTTACAACTGAGGCGGAACTTCTCAGTAGGTCCGCAGAATCATATGATTTGTTTCAGCGGGTGAAAGGCTTATGACAGCAGCTCCATAAGCTATTCACGCCGACAGCAGAGGTCTCAGTATAATGTGCCTAGTTAGCTACATCAGCAGTGTCTAAACAAAAAACTCTGCATGTTAGAAAGGATGGAGAGCACAGCTGTGTGATACAATCTAGTTCGATTACATTTGCAACTTGTAAACAGTCACTGATTCAGAACACACAGCCATGTTTCGTACTTAAGAAAGACAAACAAAGCATATCAGCCTAGAAATGTAATGAAGTTATGTAACTTTGAGCAACAGCCCATTTTCAGCAATAGCAAGTCAAAATAGACACATAGTAAAACTGTTCGTGAACCACACGGGCCCATACGGCAGCAATGATCTCTATTTCTGAAACCCTAAGTCAGACACTTACATTGCAAGATCAATGATACTGGGCTAGTGCATTGCACGGTGTGCCCATTTACATGCCCTGATACTCACTGTTGGTACCCATGAAGGATGGCCAGGCTGAGTTGATATGGGTGGCTCAGATGTTTTACATGCCAGCAGCTAATATATAATATTCAGAGATGAGCGATAAATCGGTCAGTGGACCTGGATGCTTCCACTGCTGTGGCCAGTGAAGATGTAGCGTCGTGGTCTGGCACCCATTCTTGTCGATCCCTCACACTCGTGGACTGTGTACGCAGTCACACTAGTGCCGTCGACTGACCGAATGACACAGACCCTGACAATACAGCCAGAAAATGTACTATACTGTAGCATGGAACAGCAGTCACATACCTCAAACACGTAGTCACAACAAACAGATGTAGCATGCTATCATGTGGTGAAGAGATATGCACATGTCAATGGCACTTGGATGCCAGCATACCATACCGAATGAAACAGACAGACGGATGGCCAGCATTGCTTTATGTCCTCCTCCTACTGCAGGGCGACGGCATAGTAAATATAACAAAAATGGCATAAAAAGGCTTAAAATATGTTGATGTGTCATTAATAAATTAATTATTTACTGTTATGAACAGAAACAAACTAGCACTGCACAAAATAGACTCTTGTCCACTTCACTATAACCTGCAAATGATCAACATAAAAACTAGCTCAAGTGTCACCAGTGGATAGAGACAGAACAACATTTGTCACATTATACATTCAATTTACATACAAAAGTACGATAATAATAATACAAAATAATAACGATAATGTATGCACTGTGCTTTTATCATGCTCTGAGGTCATTACTTTACAGACAGATGTAAATGGACAAAACCTCTTTCCGCTGTATGAATGTCGAACAAACAGTCGGTCAGTATCAGGAACAACTTTCTGCACAAACACCTGCTGATCGTCTCGATCTCCAAATGGACCTACAAGTAAACACCCACAGCAAACAACAATCAAAGCATATGTAGAAAGATTCTCATCAAAAATCACTACTCAAATAAACTTCTCACATTTGCCAATAAAATTACGTATACCTCGTCGCCAATACAAAACAAGTCATAATCAGACATCTATCACTGAGCACAGTCTGTAGAATGCATGGTGCATACAGTCTAGTCAATGTCCTGTCCTATCAAAACAGCTGTAGTATGGTGATTACTGTATGCAAACAATTATTCAACAGATAAACTACTCATCACATAATGCAAAACTAAAATATGTGTTCTTATGCACAGTAAGTAAGCACAACTCCAACTACAGACAAACAAAAGTCGAAAATTCTTCAACACGTAAACAGCAACAATAAAATATGTCGCTGTCAGGCAGTGCCTAGATAATGAACTAAGAGAAAAACAATTTCACCAGAGTTACTAACCAAACTCATTTCCACTGGCATAGTACGCTGGTACCATAGTATCCTCAACAGCGAGAATCTTGAATGAGGCAAGAGGCATGGAACCAGGCTGTGTGCTTAGCATACCTCGGAAACGTGTCACAGTCCATGATCGTACATGATTGTATTCTGAGCAAACTGCCAAGACATCAATATGCTCATAAGTAGGTGTCAAAAAGAACCAAAGATAAAAGTTACTTTAGACTTAGTTTGCAATATACAGTTATGCAACAAAGTTTCAGTTCCTGATATTTTTCTTCATTTTGGTATGTTAATTCAAAATAAAACAACATAAGAACAAACTTTGGCTGTTCCTGCAAGTAGCCAAAAATGTTTTTCTGTAATGTATAAAATACAGTCATCATATAATTGCACTTCATAACTATTAATGCAATATACAAATCCATCATCCAAAATGGCAAACTGGTATCAATCTTTAACCAATACGATAACATCAATTAAAATTACAAAATTCAGAAAGTAATGTCACTCTGCAATCTAAAAATTAGTAGAAACTGCAAGGAATGACGTCTTTGCACAGCACTAATAAAAATTCTTCAGCATTACGTGACAGAGTAGATGAAAATACCCGATACAAGATGTTTCTCAGAAATCATGACTCGTATGACTGGACTGCAGTGCACAGAGAACGTCTGGAATAGCTGCGGTCCCTGGCCGAGAGTTTCTGGATGCTGAACGATGATGCAAACAGTGCCAGCACTTGTGCCGTAGGCGATCTCGACCCAGTCTCCACCAAAACCAACTAAATGGTGGGCTAAATCACACGGCACATGACGGCCATTCTTAGATACAATACTCGGGAATAGACAAAGCTTAGAAGCAGGAAACTTGCTGCAAGATATGCCCACACTTGAAATTTGTAATTTGACATTACAGTCTTCATAAGTGTTTCCTTCAGTGCTTTCACACTTGTTAATTGAATATCAAGAATGGCATCTGGCAGGGTGGAAAACCTGCACCAAGTATCTCCAACAGACTCTGTTGCCAACAGTTCTGTTCTCGAAGTAAGAAAGTCAAGGGGAATCCAGTGACTCAGGTTCACCTCAAAACAGCCACTAACACAGAGGTGGTAATAACCTTGTGACCTTAAACTTAGACCTTATGGTCAATACATCTGCATACGGACATGGGGAAACAAACTGACCTGATCTGCTCTGTAATGCGCCCTTGGTTTTCTAGTGGATGGCGCAAACCGTGCAATATACAGTCAATGTTACATGCCAAGCAACTGCCATGCACTGTATGTCTATCATGTTTGGTGTTGATAGCTCAAGTCGTTTTTCTTTTAGAGTGTGGAAACACACACAGATGCACAATGTCACAATTGCCACTGATCACCGTACCCTCGCATCGGCTACCGCTGGCATTGGTACAAAAAAGTTTTCAACAAGGTGCACTGAAAATTTACATCAGTATAGCAGAAGTGTGAAAAAATACGGTGTCACGACGAAACATATTCAATTACGTATATTTTGTTGCAAAACACAAGATATCGCAGAGCTAGAAAAATGCCGAGCATATAAACTGACTGGCTTTTTGTGTGAGGTAGACACTTAGCGCCGTAATCCTGTTTCCAGACGGATCTTTGTAGAGCTCAGTTACAAGCAAGTCATTGTCCTTCATGCGCAGCGGAAATTTCTGCATGTCTGCACATAACACCCCCAACATTTTTTTTACAAAATCTTAAGCAAAAATCAATGCCTCAGTGGCATCAGCATGAACACAAGAAGTATGCAAAGGATCATGTATGTACACATATGATGACACAACACAGTGGCATAAACTATCAGATGTTGTATTTAAGACGACTTACCAATATTATAAATGCAGCCGTTGTCACAGCCAAGCAGAAGGAATGAACCTGTAGTGTCATAACTTGAAACTGGAACTACATCTTGAATCTTAGTGCACATAAAAAGTACAAAATTCAATACACTGCTACCTCTTCACCACAAAATCATTTTGGACAGACATGAATGATTATAAATCTTAAAATTAACCACAGATACATTTAGATATGTCATTAAACTCTATATTCAAACGTGACAAAAACGATCATACTCAAACATAGCTACAAGCACATGCAATAGCAATGCCAATAACAATAACAATACTAAAAGGTTCACAGCATGACTGTTTCACTACTAAGAGATGACGTAGTTTAACCAGGACAAAAGTAATGGATCAACATAGTCATAATCTACCTGCCAGTTCTGTGACATGGCATGCCAAACACCGAGTTTGCCAGACCGATTCAATGCAACAAGATGACTGCCGATGAAGAAGAGTGTGTCGACAAAGGCGGTAAGGTTGAACGTTCCTGCAGACAGTTTCATTGCACTTCATTACAAATCTAATTCTAGCACCGCAGCTGTAAGGCAGCACCACTCAGCACGGAATGCAGCTCTTTCATGCCATAAACAATACACAGCTCAGAACTACCACTCTCTCCATTTTCCTCAGTTGGACTTTCTTTTGAGCTCAAACACAATGGACTAGTCAGTGAAAATTATCTCTCTTGCAATCTACTTCTCCAGTGCACTGTCACCATCTATATGTCATGTATAATAAAAGAATGACATCCAACATGGAAGAAATCCCATTTCTGCAAAGCAAAATTTTTTTTTCCAGTGGACTCGAACGATCCATTCCTGATCTAACCTTCTGGCAACTCCAGTAATCTGGGGTGTAAACAAGAGTCAAGATAAAAATCCCTACAAAGCTTGTAGCAGCAAACATTGTACATGTCTAATTTAATGTCTCACAAATTAACAGTGTCAAAGCACACAAGGAGTAACCGCAAGACCAAAAAATCTCCAACACTCTCCAGTACCCCATAAAACACTTCAAACTGTCACTAGAGTTTAGAGTTTATATTATTCTCGTAAAGTCAACAGTGAAATGCCTAGAAAATGGTTCGTACAAAAGTCGAACTGTGGTACTTCATACCAACCTATTTCTCTTGTACTCTGACCACTGTCGCTGATCTGCCACAGCTGCACAATGCTGCCAAAACTAGCAGCTATCATCCGACTGCAGCCGTCGTGACCAGGATTTGCCATCTTAGCATTGAGAGCAATGCGGTCGACAACAGACTCAAGGTACGGACTCATCCATGCTTGGTTCCATCCAATTGATTCCTTCAGTCTGGTCACACACTAACTTTTCACATATAAATTAATTCTACGTAAAATAAATAAGTAAATTTTTAAGTATGGTAAGTAAATATAATTTGAAAATGTGCACAATGGTCAGCTGTAGAAAAAAATTATACTTCTTTCAATGCTCTGGCACTATTGGCTGGATAACAGAAATTGGCATCAGGCCACAGGCCTATAAAAAGTGTCTGTTATTTATCGCCATAAGTTCTTTTTCATAACATGTGGAGATGAGCCAAACTGTTACTAAGCATCACAAAAACCAACAGTAAAAAATCTACACTGTAATGCAAAAATGCAAGCCATTAATAGTCAACAAAGGTTTATATAAATAAAGGACATCAAAAATGACGTGATGATTAACTTTTAAGATTCTAATGTTGTGAACCTGAACTAATTCTGCCATTCAAGGACTGAAGTGTACTGCGCCAGGACGTAAGATGCTATTTTCTATAGCAGTTAAGCAGTTTTAGTCAGATACTGTTACTGATTCCATCAGTGGCTACTTTTGTACATAGAACCCTGCCTGCGGCCAGCAATCAAACCAGCATAACAGTCAGTTGCCATAACCACTGACTCATGACACAGTTGCTTCTGAAATTTTTTTCAGTTTCACTTATTTCCAATTACAAACTATGACAATGACAAACAACTAAACTGATGTGTAAATAGACAACATCTATGATGATGTTTATAGCACTATCATCTTAGCCAAAGCCACTCAGAGACTACTGCTTCTGTAATAGCAAAAAACAAGACCAGGACCGCATAGAATACTTTAAAAGCATTTTTGCAAACATATTATAAAAACTTTAATCACGTGTATTTATGATAAGCAAAATAGCAACAGCAGCACACACCTGTATAGGCCTACAAAATGCTGAAAAGCAACTGCAATCCAGTTGAAATGGCCTTTGATTATCGTCACCTTCAACGGATGCTCATAACTCGTACCTAAAATTTAAAAAATCTTATTAATAGTACATTATAGCAAATATACACACAGCTTGATGCTGGCTAGTCTACAATGTTATTTCATTTACACTATGTTCTATTTCAGTTAAAACTTAACTTGCCAAAACATTGCTAAATCTTATCACGCTTCATCACACAATTACAACTTTTAATCACATTCACTTACAACCGTGAAGTGGACTGGACTGAGTGTCAAAACTGTCAATACCTTAATTAGCTGCTTCCACCTGCTGATCTATGGAAATGAATTCTCTGTTAGTCATTCTGGGGTGACAGAACAGTACCAGCTGACTAAATGATAATGAGGACAAAATATCTGCTATGTCTTTCAAGATATACAACTGAAATTGGCTGGACATAACGAAAACGATCTTCAGTGTCACTCGAGTTATGATGAAGATCACATACTACATGTATATTTTATTAGTCTTCCACTGTAACACTGTCAATGTCTTGTACAGTTTCTGAGATATTAGCATATGCCTTTAAATTAAGATCCTACGTAATCAAAGATGACTTTAAACAGTCCTTCTAATAAAATATAACTGGAATTTCACCACAACATTGAGAATATAACAAATATAATGAGCACATATCGCCCTGATGACATTGAAATGATATGCCCCTGCCAAAGGCAGTTCAATAAGGGCATATCGTTTCACCGCCAATCAAGTCATCAGCAAATTAAAATTGCTAGAGTTCTTGATGACATATGGTGTTCACAAGATTACACCAGATGACCCAATAGATGGATGAACGTACGGTACAACGGAAAAGCCTAAAATGATAAAGCATAGACATCTAGATGCATAGCATTGGCACTAGTATTCAGGCATCCATAGATCAAGGCTTCACTACTCAAATCCATATCACCAATCTCTCGCCCACTCTGCTAAAATGTATCAGAATCTGAAACCGTTGGCGGCATATATGCCATCTGTCTACAAACTACAACTGTCGTCCGCTGTGCCCGCTCACGTGGTCAACAGGTTTAATTACACCTACGCTATTCTCCATCTGCCCACTACCGGTAGTTGCCAGCTTGGTCTGCATCTGTAGCGCCACACTAGAGCCGTTACTGCAAATGCTGCTGTTTTCATCATGCCATTTCGTGTTTATTTGCTTTCATCGTTGCTCTCTGTCAAGTCTCAATTATACGTCCACCTGCTTGCCATACCACATATAGTTATCTGTCGCTAATCATCTGGCCTCTTGTGGTAATAACTTCTCATCAGTTTCAATTTCACTGATGGCTATCTCAGCTGACACAGCCTATGCTGTTGGGCATGGTACAGACAGACAGTCGCATATTAGATCACAGCATCGCTCCTACCATAGGAGGGGGAGGGGCATAAGGCTCATATGCTTAGTGCACAAAATAACTGAGAGACTAAATTATGAATTAAATACAAATTATTTGCAATAGCATCATAATGTAAAACAACAGCACTCACACATATTTATACTCTGCCAGCAACAGCTGACATGCAGCAACACAATGGCCTTTTGTCCGGGACTAGCTGTGTGAGCTGGTACCTGAAAGGTAAAACTGATCTGGATTTTACTGAAGCAAGAGTCAGTGGGTGGCAGTGGCATCAGTCAGACCATATGCAAATCTGCACTTCGCTTCAGACAGATAACCATGTCAGAACCCAACCACTCAGTTTATTTACTGGCCAGATGCCCTTTCTGCTGCTCAACCAACAGCGTTAAAGCACTGAAGGCACAGTTAACATAATGCAAATTAACAACTAAAGATTTACCATTTCTGGTACTTCTGAGATCTGACATGCTGACTGGAGCCCAAACCTTGCTTTCTGAAGTAAATCTGTCAAACATTAAACTATTTAAGATATTCTTGCTGTGTCACAAAAAAATTAACTGTCAACAATTTTTATGTCAATTCCTAATCTCAGAACTATTTTGCTGGAAAGGTGTACCAAACGACGTAGAAGCAATAATAGATAGTTACATATTACATAAAAACCGACAAAAAGTTACAGGACTGTCTATACAGCAGATACCTCTACTACAACGCATCACTACTGGCATATAAGTGTGCTAACCCTAGCCATAAACCTCCAAAATTTAATAAACTCTCTTCTGGTCCTATTCCCCAAATTGCACGGACTTCGTTACAACTATTTAGAGTTACTCTGTTCACAGACAAACAGAGATATTCGAAATAGTACCTGCTACCACCAATCGTAAATATACTGAATGCAATTTGGTTGCAAACCATTACAATTTTCACAATAAGTTACTGCTGTGTAAAACAATGCACACCATTAATGATAACGATAAGCACAAAATAATAATAATAATAGTGTGATTGGTCATAATCATGACCCCTGCAAAAATGGCTAAATCGAGCGCGATGCCACTTGGTTTGGACTCGTGTGAACCCAAAAAGCACATATTAGATGAGGTCCACATCCCCACGGGAAGAGGAAATTTTGAGGATGATGTCGGAATTTTTATAAATACCACCAAACAGCATTCTCAGTGACTGCAGGCATCAGGATTCCCCAAATGCTGTCGGCCAGTATTCCGATAAACCAGCCGCAGATGTCGAGTGTCACATTAAATTTCAACCATGAAAAATCTGCCTTCCCCCTGTGATGTGTCCTTTTGTCAAATTTTTAAACACCTGTTTAATATCAGATTGAGGTCCAGATCAAAGGAGAAAGCCAGACAGACCCTGTAAAAAGTTTAAGTCCATCAAATCATCAACTGAAAGACTATGTCCACACAAAATCTTATTTCTTGCTAATGTGAAAGTAAACCATCACAGCAACTGCTGAGCTACTTATATTTGTTTAGCACATGACAGTTACATGTAACTACAAAGAAGAAAAGGCATATAAGAAATGTCTATTACTGCAATATATTGTGGTCTACCAAGTCAATGGCAGGCCTGTAGTGTAACATACTAATTTAAGGGAGCAAAATGGCAGAAACTAGCTCAAGCACGCGTCATGGATGTGAGTATATACAAAGCAAATGGAATTCAGTGCTGTGTTTACCGTAAATTTGCCACGTTTGATTCCGAGGACTGTGACGGTATCACGCCAATTTCTCGGTCAATGCTCGACAGCGACTGCCGTTTTTCCACCGCATTCAAAACGTTCTCGGGTGCAGGTGGAGCTACAATTTAAACTATTCTCATCTGTATTTACTCTACAATATAACTGAAGCTGATGTGGACTACTGTATATCAAACAAGGGCTGGCAGCATAAGTACCATGTACAGATAATAACTCTTCGTTAGCTGCCTACTGCAAGAAAAGTTACCGAACATATTCATTGTTTACTTTCTGCATGACTCATTCTGAGAAAAGGAAACTAAATATCATAAAAGAGTGCCATCTAAACATATCAATACCAGCACTTGTCTTGGTCACCTTTTAGGTCCGGTTTTTCCACAGCAAATTAATCTCCCGTTAATTTAATCCGGCATTAAATCCGGCAGATAATGATCAATTTACTCATATGTCGTTTTTCCACCGGCAGTTCGTCAATTAAATCGTCCTAAATGGACGATTTAATTGACGAACTGCCGGTGGAAAAAACGACATATGAGTAAATTGATCATTGTCTGCCGGATTTAATGCCGGATTAAATTAACGGGAGATTAATTTGCTGTGGAAAAACCAAACCTTAAGCAAGTAAACAGTTAGATCTAACTACAGTCAGTGCTAATAGCCATTAGCAATGTTAGCATAATTTCGTGTAATGTAACTACAATGCAGATCACACACCAATCTAATCATTCTCTCGTCTCACTCCAGTGGGCCGAGGTGAGAATGTTTAGGTGGATGGGTGGTGTTCACTAACAGACAGTCATGCATCGAAGTACGTTGAGATGGTATGACATGTTTTAAGAAAGAATGACAATTAGCCCACTGGATAAAAAGCATAGATTATGAAGTGGAATACTGGAAGGCCTGAAAAGGATAAAACCTAGAAGCATGCCAAAGAAAGCTTAAAATGAGGTTGTAAAAAAGATGTAAGGAAAATGCTATGGACTATAGGATACGTAGAAAGTTAATTCAAGATGTTGAATAATAACTGCTGTTGAATATTAACTACAAAAAGATGTAAGTAAATTAACATTTTTCTGAAACTGGCATACTCGATTCATCCTGGATAATCAAAGGGTCGCTAAATGGGTTGTTTTTAACTGCAATAGACACCTCACAGTTACATTGCACGTTGAAGTATTTTCAGTTTTTATCTCCATTACTGTCATATAAATCAACAAAACAAATTCAGTTTCTCTTTGTTATTGTCTGCTGTTATGAACAACAAAGTACAGCATACTAGGAGGTGGAATGATGCCGTGGAATAAAACTCCTCCACATGTATAATGTTCCAGTTCCTCACAAAGCAGCAATCTACGGACTAAAAAACAACTCCTATTGCATATTCACCAACACGTGAAATACACATTCTCCCAGCTACTATTAAGAACTAAAGAAAATATGCACTAAAGTAACAGTAACAGTAAAACAGACCTTCCAAAATCTTATCAATATTCAATAATATGACACAGTCATCACAGCCACACACATACACATTTTATGCAATTACAAATTTTTTGCATATAAACAATGCCAAAAACAATTTCTAGTCTCACTAGCCATTTCAGTAATGGGTAAATCCAGATTTTAATTTAATTTAAATTGTGATGTGAATACCTTCTACTGTTTCAAGCACATATTTTATATTTGATTTCAAATATTATTGTACAGTGCAGTTGCTAGCAAACTGAAAAAATTGAGATCTGTCGTTAAAAAAACTTCAGATTGGCAGTACCATAATTTAGAGATTAAAAACTACAAATCAAAGATTTGTTTAACTGATTTAAATGTGTTGACAAAAAAGAACTGAGATAAGAATGCAAAAATGTGAGATGTGACTTGAAATTTGCTCATCATTACAAAGCTTTCATAACACTGATTGATGGAGTTAACGTTTAACGTCCATCTTGACACAAATTAGGTCATTCCCAGCCAATCTGTTGGCCAGCATGGAAAAGAAATAAAAAAACTAAGAAAAACGACCATAAAAATATACAGTAAAGCTAGGCTAATGCAATTAACTAAATCTGACAACATAAATAACCATTCATCAGGGATACAAAGTCTAACGATAAATAAACACAAAAGACCCAGGTTTGATTGCCTCTTGTGACATCTGGTATGGAAACAGAGTGGGCCTAGTGGCAAAGAAAAAGATAAGTAAAATGTAAATAAGTAAGGAAAAATAAGCAAGAAAAAAAGCACAGTGAGAAATCTAATTAAACAAGCAAATGATCTATATGGCCACAAAATGAACAAAAGGATCAAGGGAACAGTATGCCCCAGAGCCCACACTGGGTGTTCTCATGACACTTCCAACAACTCTGCACACTAACAACTCAACTGTTACAAGTCTTACTGTAAACAGAATATGCTTCAGGATGCAGTAGAGTCCACTTACTTAACGGCGTGACACAGTAGAACTCAGCTTCACGTTTCAATGCATGAATATCGACATTACTGCAAATACAACAAATACCTACTACAGTTGAGACAAACGATATCACAAAAGCTGTCATAACTGCCACTCAAAACAAACTGCTTGGCAAATTAATGCAGTAACTATTCAGATAGTAAGATAAAACATCACGAATGTCATTTTGCAGTTTTATAACTCCAAAATACTATACTTATTCAGTTTGGTGAAATTAAAGAACATTATTACCAAAGCTCAGCATGTACAAACCTAAGATCAATTTCCTTTGTTCGGAGGTAGTTAAGTATTTTGTTAAAGAAGACAGGATCACGATCGATAAATATCTGAAACATACAAATTACAACAACTGATATTTCAACCATGATATCTCGCATCAAGCTGGTGAATATCTCATTATTTAAAAAACAACTATTTCAATTGTGTATCTATTACCTTCATTTTTGTGTTACTGGCACTGAACTCAGTTGTTACCACAGTCAGGCCAGTTCTCTCAAAATTCAGCCTAGCTGATCTGTTAAACAGACTTTTATGGGCCAGATACCTTTTGTGTCATCTATCCCACAGCAGCAAAGCAGTGAGTCAAAGCAAATACGCACGAAATGTTATTCAAATCATATATATACAAAGCATTTCTAAAGCAGTCAAAATCCAAATACTGAAAAAGCATCAGCGTACTTACCGCTCCCTGATCATCACGCAGTGATGGTATTCTTCCGCTCAATAAACTGCAACATCAAAAAAATGCTTTTTGCCATCAAAAGCTGGCATGTACGTTTTAATAATCCATCTGTTTTATTCTTTACTAGTTATTATTAGCATCCTACAACAGCCCAGTTAGTATTGATCATTGTTACAAATTAAAATTTTGGATATAATGCAGAATAATGGTTGACTTTGGAGTATAGAAATGACACCACATATTAATGGCCAACTACTACTCAGCATACTCCTGATTAATAGCAACACTGCATATATTGAAGACAAACCAAATAAAATGATATAATTCACATAAATTCATAGCCAATAACAACAGAGAGACATCAAGACCATAAAGCCCTTTCACATTGGAAATTTATTTCGAAATTGATTTAAAAATTTATGTTAATTAGTTCCTTTCGCAAGAAAATTTCTAGTGTGAACAGTCAACTTTCAAAATAAATAAATTTCGAAATTTTATTTCGCAATTTACAGCATGTTCTATTTTGCGAAATTTTGCATAAGAAATTTCACTTATTGAGCACTCTGACGGGTCAGTCGGCCAGTGTTTACAAACATCAAACAAAGTGTCGACTGCGTCATCAATGTTGGCTTTTGAAAGTTTATTTCTAATGTGAAAGTGCTTACTTTCGATAGAAAAATTTAGAAATTTTTTTATGTCGAAATAGAATTTCAAGAATAAATTTCTAATGTGAAAGGGGCCTAAAATAATCAACCAGCAACTGCATATTATGTTTAAAATATACCTTGTAAAGAATGTGTCAGTAACAGAAGTAAGTGTCTGTCGTGATGTCATGAATCTGAAATAAAAGTAAAAACAAGTACCAAACTTTATAAGCATTCAATTTATTAAATTGAAGAAAAATACATGCCACTAACATTTACATACAGTTGTGCAATACGGGAATTCTGTATACATTTAGCTATTTAGCTAAAATGCATGAATTACACAGCGCTGTAGACTGGGCAGGATGATCAGACCAGGCACTAGCTGTCTGATGTAAAATTGGCATTCAGGTCAAATCCATTTTTTGTTGACAGTTTGAACTCTGCTTGACAACAGTCAAAAAACTAGAAAGTTTGGCAAGTTTAGCGTGTAGCCCGCCAAGCATAGCAGTGTCACCCCTAGGCATACACAGTCAAAGGTCATATGATCTTTGAATCTCTATATCTCAACAACCGCTTAAGTGATGTGGATGAGGTTTTCACCAAAACTGTCAGTAAGTCACTCTCTAGAAAGCTATCCAATATTGAATAAGTGCTCAAGCATCAGAACTACAGTGTCGCCGAGTTCGAAATGGACAGAATTTCGAAAAAATTTGCATAATAATAATAAAATTCAATTTAATAACCGTACAAAAAGACAACATGGGTGGTTTTGCAGTAAGTGAATGCCGATAACGACGTTATTAACTCAGCTACTTCAATAATTTGCAGATGCCATACATGTCCCAATGCATTCCAGTGGAGGCCACTAATCTACACCCATTCCTAAACTACACACCACCATAACAATTTTTCCACCGTGGTTTATGATAAAAGCACTATGAATCTTTAACATTGGTTGCTACTATGAAGTTATGTAACAATGAAAGATTATGCAACGAGATTTAATTGTGGTGAATTTTTCCAGTCTGTTACTACCAAGAAGAAACCAGGCACATCAAAGGCCATTACACAAGAAGAACAACAACATAAAAGTTGCAATTAAAAAAGACAAGCAGATGGGAGAAAAGCCTGCTAATGTGATGCGCTGACGTCTATGATTCACACTTATACGCTAATTCATACTGTACCTAGTGCCACCAACATTCAGCAGAATTATTTCGCCGCTAATATAAGCAGTCGACATCATCACAGTTTTTATGTATCACTGTTCACGGCATAAACTGTACTTTAATTAAGTGCCAATTTATGTCCAGAGTTCCAGCAAATTAAAATGGAAACAAAAAGTTTACGCAAACACTATGTGCTCAGATTGTGCTTTGTTTACAAACAAACCGCAAAGCACATATAACAGCCTAGAATATCTATTATCTTTGCCAACCACAAGGGCTGTTCCTGTCAAGTTTTTTTTACCCTAATTCATCGAGTACTAGAGTAGCTCAAGCTATTTTCGAGTACTCGAGTTACTCAAAGCTACCGGAAATTGTTAAAATAAGTAAGTAAGTAAGTAAAATTTATGTATAACTATAGTTAAGTACGATTTGTGCATTTATTATTTCAATAATGTTTGGCATAGTCTACATGGCAGTCTTGTTTGACACTTTTAAAAACAAACTTGATAGACTCTGGCAAGATCAACCTATTATATATTATTTTAAAGCTAAAATTTAACAAACTGGTGGCCGAAATTGGTATTAGAATTTCGTATTGGTATGGTAAATGTACTTTATAATCTATGATGTAAGCAACGATCTATAAATGCGGTCACAAATCCTCTACTACTACGTCTACGTCTATAATTTTAGCAGGCTGAGACATTTTTCATGAATCTTAGTTCGTACTTGTTGAAGTGGAATTGCTTGTTCTTGAAATGTTTACGTTTATTAGCCTACACCTGATTTTTACCGCGCGACGCCTTGCTAAGCGCGGTATATGCCGTCGTCGTGTGTCTGTCTGTCTGTCTGTCTGTCTGTGTGTGTGTGTGTGTGTGTGTCTGTCACACTCCGGTATTGTATCAA
>Ga0209782_1000766_pt1 | contig 15098 bp, 11 predicted proteins | sample WorMetmaBAHAMAS1_FD_187390 | JGI IMG/M metagenome (GOLD analysis project Ga0209782, IMG submission 187390) | Marine gutless worms symbiont microbial communities from Max Planck institute for Marine Microbiology, Germany - Inanidrilus... | ecosystem: Host-associated > Annelida > Digestive system...
ATACCGAGGTGGTATACCCGCCCAAAGACGGTCACCCATCCCAGCACTAACCGGGCTCAACGTTGAGTAACTTCGTTCGTGCGACGAACGACGCTACCACAGCGCTAAACCGCCAACCGAGAGTGGAGAGGCAAACGTTTACGACTGTAATGTGTGATGTTAGTTGCCACAAGTGTTGTTCACTGACTTGTTTAGTGTGCATGTAGCATCTGATAATGAGAGTATGTGTGTATTTTTGTTATACAGTGATATTGATGAAGAAGTCCGAAGTCTGAAGGAGTTCAGTACGGCTCTGGTTGTTGAAGCAGCAGCACGCTGCCTGCATGCCATTGATTCATCGCTTGATGTACAGTATCGTCTGCCTCCCAGTATGGCAGCTCAGTTTCGAATTGGCACAAGTTTGGCAACAGCTGTGCAGGTCAGATATGACGATGTCTCGTGGCTTGTCATGTAGAGATAATTGTGTGCATTTGTTACGAGTTCACCATTCAAACATGGCCGAACTTACTACCTCCAAATATTGCATATTCACTGTAATGTCGTATTTATATTTTTTACTGTATGCCAATTTTACAGAGATAAGACAATAGCCTAAAGAATGTACACCATCAGTATTTCGAGCTGAGCAGTGTGGCTATAAATTTATCACCTGCCTTCATTCTGGCAGCAGCCAAGCACTCTGGACGTGTTCATGTCTGTTGTTTTAGTTTTTAGCATGAGATGTAATATATACATCTCGCGCTTATGCTACGATGTCAGTGTCCGTCTCTCTGTCTGTTCGTTCGTCTGTCTGTGACGGAAGTGTTTTGGTGCATTATAGCTAATTTAGGTTTCAAATTTCGATCTAACTTTACTGCGCATTGTGGTCGCGGGGAAGGGTAATCTAAACAACAACATCTCGCGCTATGCTAGCCACTGCTAGGCCCTCTTGTTTTATTTTGTCGTTGTTTATTTTTAGTATCTTATGGAATGTATGTCTTGACTTAATGTAGGCTGTGGGCAGTTATTGGTGCTCAGTGTGAGCCTTTCTCTCCTCCTCGGTGTGAGTTCAAATTGAGAAATTGCATTGTATGTACTTTGATGAGAGAAATAAATGATGAAGTTAGTGCCAACCATGACTCACACTACTGTGATGCATGCTTAATTTCATCTTATCCATGAAATACTAGCCTAGTGAAGATTTTAGTACCGTAGTGCATACAAATTTGAGAGTTAACTTGCATGGTGCCAATTCTGTCTTCTTACTCTTATAAGTTACTTTTGGAGTCTCTTTTGTTAGTGCATTATGGATATTATTCTGGATTTTCAACCACTTACATTTTGCCGTTGCGTACCTACCAATTTTGATGGCCACTTGAATTAGCCGGTTCCATCTCTAGTCTCTGTCTGCTCCAGAAGATAATTCCTTGGAATAAGTGACTCAAGATTTTTTATTAGCTAGCTGTCCATTCTGTTGCCCAACTGAAACTGTCTAATTACCGACATTATGACACTGTCGTAGAAAAATTATTTACAGGGCCTTGGCTATCGTGGTGACATCGGATATCACACATTTCTATATTCTAATGATGTGGAATTACGTCGAGTACTCATGTTCCTTGTCGATCGACTGCCGAAGGAACATTCTGATTCTGCCGATCAGTCACTTGGTAATTGATGCTTACATTTCTATTTTGCTAGTGCTATGTGTATTATTTCTATGTGAATGAGAGTTTGTGCTAAATTTTATACGACTAGTGTAGAAATGGCTCATAAAGCAATAAAATGTGACATCTCATATTCTAATGAAAGCAACACGGTTATCATTTATTCAGCTCACTGATAGGACAGCTACATTGTTGGCATCAAAAGGTACTCTATGTTGATTTTTTTTGTGATTGAATGCGTTATTTTATTGGCCTGTTTATAGTCATAATAAAAATAATTTAACATGTTAGCGGGACTTTCTCACACCGAATGCTGACACAATCATGTTCACTGCCAGTCATATTCATCGTTGTTGCCAGTCATTTTCATCGTTGTAGTCCAGGCATCATTCCGCATCAAGTGAAGTAAGTTACTCCATCAAATATAAAAACATATGCAGAGTTTCTGTTTCAAAGTTTAGCAAAGAATCAGAAATGGCTGGCAACTGTTGTGTGGCGTAGGGACGTCGGCATCAATTCTACAGAAACAGATTGCAGCGGAGGTTGCCAAGCGTCTCACACAGTCATGGGTACCTGTGTTCCTCCGGAAGAAGGTTGCAGTTTTTTTAATGTTTGTGCTACTGTGTAATTTTAAAATGATATTTATTAATTGATAATTAACCTTTTTCCAAAAGAATTTTGCATCGACTTGATATATGCTCTCACCTATGTCAGTGCTAGGAATAAGCTAACTGGTTTAGTGTGTTTGGTGTTTGGTAGACTTGCACGAACACGTTGCCGTTTGAAAGCTGCAGACTCTTGTTTCCTGGCAGTGATGTCATTGGCAGTCATTCACCATCAAAAGGTAATCTCTGTGTCGTCATACTATTAGTACAGGTAATTAATAGTCTGGCATAGAGATAGAGCTGTTTGTGCTACTACAGGTTTGAGATTTAAATGCACATGTGGTTGTGTACAGTTTCAATTCAAGTGAGTATGCTATGCGATTAAGAAACACCACAGGTATGGTAATGAGCCAGTCATATTTCCAGGCTGATTTTTGTCGTTAATACACCAGCTGAAACCTTTAACTGTAATCATTGTCCAGATTGCTCTTCTGTATGCATAATGCTGTTATGGCAATGTGTTGTGTTTTAGAGATGAAGCACTACTGCTCGACATCGCTACCATATGCAAGTGAACAGCCAGTTAAGGCAGAGCAGTTGCCAGCGGCTATATTTGAAGCGAATGCACTGTACTGCGCTCGGGCTCACAGCAGCGAGATTGAATGGAGTCAACAGGCGACCGCGGCGCGACGCAATCGTCAGGTTGACTGACATCTTTGTCTGTTTGTTGTTTTGTTGTTGGCCTGCTCAGTTTGGATTTTCGTCAACAACAGATGATTAATAGTTATTGTATTTGGATGAGTTTTATATTTTACAGCGTGCATTTAAATAATAATTTTTTTTGTACAGTTAACCCTTCGGTGCTTCAACACTTGTTTCTTGGTCAGCACAAACAGCATACCAAATCTGGCCTTTGAAAACCTGGACTTGCATTTGGGAGACCCAGCATAACACTTAGTAGCCTTGTGATGAAGATATTTTTCTCCTGTGAATGTTTATGTTTAATCGGCTGTTTTTATTGTAGGAATTAGAATCAAAGAAGCGAGAACGTTTGAGGCAGAAGATAGCGACGCAGCTTCGTCTGTACGCTGGTCAGACTCATCGTGCTGGCGTTGACGAGCTGCAGCGTCCAAGCAGCGCAACCGGCGATCAGAAGAAACTGTCTCGATTTGCTCACGTTGAACGGAGGCAGTTTGCACCGGTGAGTCGCTTTCTGAAGAGTCCGATAACATCAGGATTTTAATCATTTATGTGTTGGTGCATTTTGCATCCAAGTGTTTAAATGAGAGTTCTGATAAGTGCATTTGTCTGTCCAGTAAACTGTTCGGTAGTTCTTTGGTCCGGTGAATGGCATCCGGCTTATAAAGACATGTTCCCTAGCCTGGAGTAAATCCAGTAAACAAGGCAGGTTACATAAAAACCGAGACTAGTGGTATTTAATAATTGAGGTCTTGTTGCAATAACTTCAGTTAGCTTTAACAATAAATTTACTAACCTAGTTTACAGCACTGCTATTGGCCGATGTGTCACATGACTCGCTGTTATATTGGCGATACCAGTGAGTTAACCTGTGGTTAACGGAGCTTGGTGCAACCAGACCTTTATGGGCCGGCTTATATACCTGTGTCAACGATATGTCGCCAGAGCATACGATCCTTGGCCGTTCCTCCAGGCTGAGTGGATGCTGATGTTAGCCGACTGTACATCAGCATCAATGCGCCTCAGCCAGGTGGTACATGGGCACCCTCGAGGTCTCATTCAGTCACTTGGTGGTCTCAGTGATGCACTGATAGCTCCATGGTGATCCTGCCTGGGATCCGAACGTGCCACGTGACCATATATGGACACAGTAAACTAGTGTTATGGGGCATTGGAGTACTACTGGCCCTTGTTCACTGGACTGTTACGTGTGGAGAATGGAGTAGGCAGGTGTGGGAGCCTTTCCCAGTCACTTGTCTGATGGACCGAATATAATCATCAACCCAGTGGACTAATGGCCTTTCACCAGGTGACTTGTATTTGATTTTTAGCGCGAGATGTAATATATACATCTCGCGCTTATGCTACGATGTCAGCGTCCGTCTGTCTGTCTTTCCGTCTGTGACGGAAGTGCATTGTGGTCGCGCTGCATGCCGGGAAGAGGGGAGGGGTCATCTCACGCTATGCTAGTCACTGCTAGGCCGTCTTGTTGATAAGGCTTTTGGGTCACTGGTCACATTCTTACACACCATTTTAAAAATTAACATTTTATGCAAATCTTGTCTACCCCTGTCTTGTTTCACTTGTCCTGAGATTGGTTTTTAGTGTTATTTTACATTATATTTGTCTGTGTAGGATGAAGAGGCGATACTGTCCAAGTTGGAAGCTAGTTCAGTTGTCACAAATAGCGGCTCAGAAGCAGTAAGTTGTAATAATTATACAAGTGTGTATATTCTGTTCATTTCATAGAAACTGCCCTATTTTTATTTTCACAGTTACTTTGGCTATTGTATGTATTTTTCAAGTTGTTGAATTTTATTTTAATATTGTGTCTTTATGTCTGATATGTAGTTTCTGTATCGATATTTGTATCAAGTGTTTGTGTTTCAAGGCAGTTTGATGGTAAAATTGAGATGAGATGTATGAGTAAATAGAATATTTGTTTACAAGGGATTCCTGCATGTAATACTGAAAGAATTATGATAATTTTTGATTGGTCAGAGACTTATCATGACATGAAAATGACCAAATTTTGTTGATTTTACTTTTGTTTCTGCGCGCTTATGTTAGGAGCAAGAGAAACGGGACAAGGAGATTGCAGCATTACAAGAATTGTTGAATGAGTTAACGTCACAGATCAAAGAAATGAACTCGACAACAAAGAATTTAACTCTTGGAATACAGCATGTTAGTGGCACCTAACAATTTGTGGAGTTGTTAGTGCAGCAGGCATTGTAAATTTAACAGTGTATGTGATTCAGTTAAGCAATTTTTTAGTTATAGTAATGATTTCAGTTGATAAATAATTTGTGATTACTGTGGTACTGCAATTGTTAAAATACTACGTTAGATGTCTGTTGGCACATGCATGTCTGCATATGGTGCATGGAGTTCATTGATTAGCCTGATAGATTTTCACTCGAGATGAATGTCACTAGAGATGCCCAAGTGGTTTCTAGTGTTATGATTCATATGTTTTGGGTCTATGTGGGGACCCTTCTTGGTTTGGGTTAGTCATTAATTGTCTTAAAATGACCCCTTTGTTAGTATACACAGTGGAACAATATGTAGCTTTGGTGATTAGGCCAATATTAGATGTAGACAGTCGTTGTTGTTCTGTTGAAACTGCGGACTGAGAAAGTGCCCGTGTTAGACTAATTTACTTGCTATGTAATAATGTTTAACATGCTGTGGGTGCACTTTGCAGTTGTAGGATGTTTGCTCGTAAGTGAAATTGGCGGATAGAGAAGTTGTTATTGTTTGCTTATTTATTGAATATGCGAAGATACTTGTACAGATGTCGGAGCAGGTGAAAGATTTGGAGACGTCCAGTGGTGAAAAGCAAGACACGCTGCGCTTGAGAAAAACAACGCTAGATCTGCTCCCAGACGCCGCTAATAACATCTCTCGGCTTGAGGTTTGTTGTGAGCCGCAGCTCTGGAAAGCAGTCGAATCTTACTTTTGAGTGCATTTCGGCTTTTCATCTGATTATTTCGGTACTTTGGCAGTTTCATGCTACAGCTTAGGAATGTTTTCTGATTAATTTACCAGTCGGTTTGAACCTAGGTCTGTGTAAAATCACCAAATTTTATTGTACTTCTGTGTTTTTTACTCAATCTTTATCATTAGATTAACTAATTTGTTTTTGGACATATGTATTTTGACTCTGTTTCTATTAACTAGGTGACTTTTTTCACGTAAATTAAGTTCTGAACTTGGTTTTAGACTAAAATTAGATGTAAACCTAATTAGTATAAAAAGTATATAGTGACAATGCATTCGGTTTTAACTTTAGCCTAAAGCTGTAGGTTTTAGACTTTGTTTAAAACTCGGTTTTAGACTGGTGAACTTAATCTGAGCTTGATCTAATGCCGGATTTTGGAGTCCAGTTTAGACTTTGTTCTAAAACTAAGTTTAAAACTTAGTTTAAGCAGAAAGATAAAATCAGCCAGTGTTTTGATGTTGTTTGTTTGGCGACTGGAATATTATCTGGCCCATAATAAGCCTCCTCCCATGTGGCTCATTAACCATGGACTTAACTTGAAGATCCGTCCACTACTGACCTGTAGAAACTGTGGAAAAGTGGTCTGGTTAATGGCAATGAATAGTAATGGTGTTGATAGTAGTAATGTTAGTAGCAACTGCGGCATTAGTGCTTTAGCGTTTTGTTGTTAACTCCATGATTGGCAGATGGACAGATGGAATTAAGCTGAATTGTCTTAATTATATTGTGCCACAAGTGTCGTTACTAAAAAATAATTTATAGAGTTTTTTTGTTTTTTTGTTCAGTCGATGGCAGAGGCAAGCTCTAAGCGACTTGTGAACTTAGCCAGTCAATGGGAGAAACATCGCGTTCCACTTATCGAGCAGTATCGCACCTTGAAGGATTCTGCTGCTGGAGCCGTGGTAAAAGTTTTATTATACTACTACTACTAATAATAATAATTTAGAACTGGTGGATTTTATTGCAGCACATATTTGCTGCTCACATGCCCTAACAATGAGCCACCAGTGTGAGAGGATACATGCTGCAAACACTAGTTACTGGTACTGTTAGATCAGTGCCGATGTACAAATATAGATTGGCAACAATTTGATCTACAGTGGACCGTAACTCTACATGTGACGTATGCAGTTTAAAGCTTAAGTGATTTTTGTGTTATGGCTGTGTGTGCTGTTAATGAGAAGACTTCTGTGCTGACTATTTTTTCAACCGTCTATTTATTGCTGTTTATCTGTGATGCTGTAATTGGACAGTGTGATTGGACAGCTGCTGGTAAACGGAGTGCCAAACATTTTGTCTGGAGATAGTTAATGAATGAAGAAAGCAAAAAGTAGTGAAGTCAGGAGGGCATGCAGACATACAAGTAAATTCCTAACGACATGCATGCCCATGCCAGCAGCGTATTTGATAACTGCATGACCTTCACCTTTTGACCTCGTATGCCGAGGTTGTGCCATGCACTGCATGTCTATCGAGTTTGGTATTGATAGCTCTACTTTCTTTAATCAAACAATTTATTTAATTATGACATCTTCCTTCAATCTAATTCTAGTGCTATTATATATATATATATATATTTTTTCATTTACCTTATTCCAAGAATTAATCTCTATGAAATCTTTAATATTTACAATATAGTCTTTACCTTAAAGACGCAATATGACCTAAATTGTGTTAAAAGTGCCGTTAAACCCCAACCAACCACCAACCAACCAACCCATATTGATAGCTCAAGTTGTTGTTCTTCTAGAGTGTGGACACTCACACAAACTCACAGATAACACAGATCACCCTACACAAGCATTGATTACCGCCGGCGTCGGTAATTATTGTGAGAACAAGGATGCAAGCATCTGAGCAGACTCAGTTTCACTGGAAATGACTGCTAAACTAATATTTGTGTTGCGATAGTGCAGAAAACAAACTACATCAACATTGTAAATTGTGCACGTATCTGATATGCTCATTATTCTAACAACTGGTGCAATATGTTGTGACTCAGCAAAACACTGAGAGGCAGATAGAAGAGTTGAAAGAGTTGCAGGCTAAACTGAAGCAGATGTCGGCCGACGCTCGAGACAAAGATCTGCTGTACAAACAGCTGGTGTGAATTTTGTGACTAACTACTGTTGATTTAGTGTAATGCAGAAGTTATAATTTAAAATTATGATAAAGTTCGGTGTCTGTTTTCATCCAACCGCTGTAATGGGTGGGCTTTTTTCACTAGTTTTCTGTCTGTCTGTCTGTCTGTCTGTCTGTATATAACATAGGTATAGTGTTACTAAACACATAAATAGATTGTGTTTTTTTGATATGTGGATTTTTACCATTGATAGGTATTTTGTGTGAGATATTAGGGTGGGATATGTCCATAGAAATGGATTCCTTCTCAGAGGTGGGATGTTGGGAGTCGGAAATTTAAAAGTTTTTGCTGTGCAACAGTCAAGTCATCTCAGCAGTTGTGAGTTGTGTGCTTAACTGCTTGCTGTCATTATGGTGAATGCATACGTGCATTAACCCTCTTGTAAACCAACAGTTAAATTTAATGTTTACTGAATACAGTGCTAAGTTGTAACTTGTTAGTGTAAACCAGTGCTTCTCATCCATCAACAAATTCTGTACAGGGGTACTTAACTGGATGACGGAAATGAAGAAATTTTAACTGACAGTCGTATGCATTGTCATAATTCCATTTGTAGACTGCATCGCTTTGTAAGATACAGCATAGCAGCATCCTGTTGGTGTGGTCAATTCCATCTGTTGGTAATGACCATGTATTGTACAAAAATGGCTGAGGCAGTTGAGCTGCCATTTTGAGTGGTTGGTTAGGTAGGCCCAAGGAACAGAGTATTACATGGGGGTCCAAATCCCGTAATGGGAAGTGACATTTTTTTTGGGGGGGGGAAAGAGGGGAGGAATAGGGCAGTGCAATGTAACATTTAGGAAGAATGTGGTGTCAGCCATTATACCTCCTTTGGGGTGGTGAGTTGGGTAGACCCAAGAAATCACGTATTAGATGGGTGTTGTGCTACAGGGTAGATATGGTGGAACGATTGTGCACAACAGCTATGAGTTGTTCTGCCACTAGGAGTGGCGATGCAGCCTGTTCCCAGATTAATTTGGGCAATTTTGTTGTCAGTTAATGCACATCTGACGACACATTAGTAGTAATGATGTAGTCGATAGAGTAGACTTGGATGAAAGAAGTTAAGAAATAACTGTTATTAACAGATACATAGTGTGGCTGAGCATGCCATCCATTGAGTGGATTTGAGAAGGGTGCCTTGGTTAAAATGCAGTGAATGCTGCCTTAATCACGCTTTTGTAGAGCTGAGTGATTTTTTGAGATAGATATATATATGAATACTGTACAAATACTTGTACTTTACATTTGTTCAGTTATGGAATTTGTTTTGGAGTATTAACTGTCACACAGATGTAGTCACAGCAGTTGCTTTTTTATTTTTGTAAATCTTACAGGTTACAGAATACGAACAGATGGCAAAGGACATAAATCGTTCTGCGTACACACAGCGCATTTTAGAGATTGTCTCAAACATTCGAAAGCAGAATCAGGATATTGACAAAGTGAGTTGTTACTGCTTGTATTCAATACTAGTGACAAACCGAATGTGTCGCATAACGATATGCACAGTTAGTCAGTAAACTAGATTCGTTACTGCTGTTTGTTGTTTGATTTGTCAGTTAGACAGACTGTAATGTTAAATAAAAAATGGCAGGAGTGTTAGGTAGTAGCATTTTGTGTTTCATTGAATACTGATAAGACCTTTTCTGTGTATGCTGCTTGTGCACTAGTAAAAATTTTCTTGAGAGCAGTCTGTACTGTCAGAAATAAAGTTTCTTGTGAATAATTTCTGTAGGTTCTGATAGATACAAAAGCCGTCCAGAAGGAGATAAATCTGTTGACAGGCAAACTGGATCGGATTTTTGCAGTGACTGATGAACTGATATTCCGAGTAAGATTGTCATCATACTGTGCATGTGATTCTTGAATTTTAATGCTTGAGAGGAATTTTTCTACATTTACGTGTTTTAGCATACAGATTTCATGTAGTGGCATTTTAAAATTACTTTATATTTTGCAGTATGTAAATGGACCAAGTCTCCTGTCCATCTAACCAAGATGGCAGCCAGGACCGTGTTTTAAATGACTAGTGCTTTGTTTTTTAATGATTTCCGTTTATCATTCTGTTTAAATACACAGAGGACTTAAATTGTTCGCTCTGTTTTGATATGTTTCTCTTTTATGACTGGCCATTTAGGCATGCATGTACTTTGCAAAGAAACCCTTTTCCACTTTAATTCTTGGTTCAGTTTTCAGTGACTATGTCGCCTTTTATGGCGATAGTTTGTTAATGAAGATGTATGGTCTTGATGAGAATTTAGTACATCTGGTCTTTATTATTGCAGGATGCAAAGAAAGATGATGCAGTGCGTAAAGCATATAAATATTTGGCATCATTCCATGAGGTTAGCTATTACTTTATTAGTTTATTATTATTTTTTTGTTGAATTTTCTCTGGTAACTTGGCAAGATATCATATGGCTGTTTATAAATGCATTTATATTGTGGATAAATTAGAAAAGGAATTTACTGTTTTCAGTTTTTGTTCAACTAGCCTTCTTTCCAGGAGTTGGCTGTATATGCTAAACTTTGGTAATAATAAGAGCATGTTTTTACAAGCCCTATACTGTTACTATCACCCAACTAATATTGTTAAAGCATCGAAGGAACACAGTAACTACAAGAAGCTATTAAAAGAAAAGTCATCGTGTTGTTTTCATGTATACAATTTTCATTCTAAAAATTCAGAATATGTTGAAATTATTGCTATCACATACGTTTGACTGAATTGCAACATATTATTACAGTGAGATGTGAAATTTTATTTAATGAACTTTTGTGAGAAAGTAATTGAGTTATGGTACGATGTAAAAAAATTTTGTAATAAGTTGCTTTTTATTGTTGTGATATTAATGCATCATTATTGTTCAGCATGCATTTAATTTAATTAATTAAGTAAGTAAGTAACACACCTTAAATAGTGCCAGAGTTAGAAAGAATCCGGGTACATTAATGTTTGATGTGACATTTCTAAACCTTTGAATAATTTTGGCGGCATTAAATTGCAGCTGCTATAGTATATGGTCAGTTGTAAGATGCAGTGTGAATGACATGCTATCTCTTGGTATAATTTATGTAACTATTTTTTGGCAGGACTGCAGCTTAATAATCAAAACTGTTGAAGAATCCGGTGCCATTATGCGAGAGATACGAGATCTGGAAGATCAGGTTTTTATTCAAGCCAATTGTACATTTATACATAGTGTCTTATGAGCTGATGCTGTAATGCCTGTTGTTAAGGTCTTTGGTATGATAGCCAGTTGTCGATAGTTCTGATCAGTTTTTAAAATTCTCTCATTGTTCAACTTAGTAGTAAATTTTTTAATGAATGTCATTACAGCTGCATGCCTTAAAGATCTTGTTTTACTAACCTGTAAAGTATCGGGCACCATTTTGATTCTCGGTTGCTTTTTTTGTCAATCTGTGTGAAATTTGTGGTCACCTGCAGTAATGAAAGAAGTATTTAACACTGTTGCATCATTTTTAGCGTGAGATGTAATATATACATCTCGCGCGCGCTTATGCTACGATGTCAGTGTCCGTCTGTATGTGACGGAACTGCATTGGCGCATTATAGCTAATTTAGGTTTCAAATTCCACTCCCAATTTACCACACATTGCAGTCGCGGTGCATGCGGTCGCGAGGGAAGGGATCATCGCCGGGAAGAGTGGAGGGATCATCTCGCGCTATGCTAGCCACTGCTAGGCCCTCTAGTTGTCACTACTGACCGACATACATGGTTCATTATAGCACTACTGATGATGACTCTACCGTGTTATCTGATGTGTGACAGCTGGAGTCTGAAGACATTAAGAAACTGGCGACGAATCTGGAACGGATCACGACAGATTACCAGCAGATGAAGACGGAGAACAGTGCGTTGATCGGCAAAGTGAAGCAGCAGACGTCGGCAAACAGTTGATAGCAACGGTCCCACCGTTCATACACGCTGGTTGGATGTAGTTGTGGATTAGCGGGTAGGGATTCTGGGTTAGCCCTGGAGCTCAGGACCTAGACTGGTCTAGATATTGGAATGGGTCAGAACTGCCAGCTTTAGAACCGACAACTACGTTCTACACTTCTAGTCTTTGCTCGTGTGCATTGCGTAGGTGATACAGTACACATTCTCCACTGCATCACTTGATTACTGTGCACATGTACTGTTTGGCAGAGTTTCATAACTGATTTTTCATTTTTTTCTTGTATTAAAATCTGCACGTTTCAACAACTCTTTCCCACCGTACACTGTCCACCTCAGGAGTGCCCTTCATGGACGAGATCGTGGAACAGATATTCTGTGCTAAATTTTGGGGGGGGGGTTTAAAGTCGTTTTTGTTATTTCTGTGATGTGGTGGATCCAACAGCAGATTCTTTATTGAGTTAGCTACCGTCAGCTTAATCAACATTTGGTAAACTTTTAATCATATTGTGTCAATGTTGACGCTGTACTTGGGAGTTAGCTGACTGTGGTAATGGTTTGGCGTATGCTGCAGGCTGTATGTGTGTGTGTGACGTTGGGGTATTGTGGCGGAAATCAGATCGAGGGTCTGTGAGGTTCTTTTTATCAAAAAGCGCATCGTCGTTGTTAACATTTATTTGTTACAATACAATTAATTATGATATGAGTTTCAGACAAAACAAAACATCAATCGCCATAACCGGAACTCTATATGACAAGACCATGGATAGAGTACGAGTGCCCGTACCACACAAATGCAAATAATGTAAATAATAACGGTGACACTCACTAGGTACCTGACAGGGTCACAGCAGGTGATGGCTACTTTGTGTCAGATGGTTGTCTGCATATGCCCACAGAAAGGCAGACCTCCCCCTCTGGTGGTGCATGTTGGATTTAGAAACTGACACCGTTGAATTTAGGTTTGCTTTTGGCCATGGTCAGCTATCCCAGCAGTTGCTGAGCTGTTGTTTGCATAATACCGGTTATACTGGTTTTTGTATTGGTGCTAGGTGCATTTTAGTCCACATTGCCGGCTATTTCTACACATCTGTAGCATGGTCTGTGTGACTATCTGTCTGTCTGTTTTTCTCTGTCTGGGCGCCAGCTGGCGAATACAGCTGAACGATCCATCCTTGGCAGTGATGTGTGCTGTTGCTACCAACTTGCCGCACAAATGAAGCAAAGCCGTGGCACACCCTCGTTGGTTTAACAATCATTTTTCAAGTGAAACTGGGTTAAAAAGAGCACCTGATCCTGAATGAAACTCTTGATTTGCCAGACACATAAAATGTTTCACATAATAAGCTTAAAACTTTGTAAACATTTGCAAGTTGATCATTTAGCCTATAAGGACTTTGTATTTTTGTATGTATCGTGCATTGTAGTAGTAGTGATTTTTTGTATAAATATTCCTAGGAGCTTTGTTATATATTGTAACATTTGTATAATGCTTATTAATCTCTGTTATACTGCGATGTTCTCACAAAGATAATAAGAATTTTCCCTTATTGGATATAGAATACCTAACAATATATAGCTGTGGTAAACATTTAGTTAATGCATAGTGCATATTATACGAAAAATGTAATAGAGCCAAGTTATCTTGAACACATGAAGGCATTATGTTAGTGGCCTCTCACTTTACATAATGAGTCAAAATTTGGGGACGTTGTGCTGCACAAACAGTAATTTGCGTTAGAATTGTTTTGTGCCTTATTTGTTCATGCGCTCATTAATATTTGTTGAAAATATATTTGTGTGCTACTTTAGTTCATTGTTGATTGCTTGGTTAATTTGCACTGTGATGTAATGATGCATTGTCTTTGAAATACGTGTTTAGTTTGTTTGCTAATTAACTAAAAACACCATATTTTAATGACAAAACTGCAGTAAATGAAGGGTTTGAGTTAAAAAATATATTAATAGCTGTAGTACAAATTAGTAATAATAATAAATTTAGAATATTTGATTTTAAAACTGTTATTCTGTATTTAATTTTTAGTTAACTTAGAGAGAATTTCTGTTAATTAGAAATCCATTCATGTTTATTTACAAGAACGTTGTTGTAGATATATAACAGAAACTGTTCTGCAGACACAAGTAATTGGGGAAACAATTCTAAAAAAACGTCAGCATTTTTTAATTTGTTGTCAAACTTTCGCAAGTGATGTATCTGATATACCAGGTACACAGTGGTCACAATGGATGCCTGTTATTGGCATCCAGTTAACAATAATGACAACTAGAAAATACATGGCGAAGAAAGTGTGTAGTCTGTTCGGCCTAGAATCGCCATAGCAAATGGTAGTGAAACAAATTGGCGTACTGATTGAAGACTGTTGTACACACTCCGGCCTTGTCAGTTCCGGGGTTTCTGGATGGAAGCTCGCCAGAAGTTCTACCAGACCTAGAGGGTCATCACAATGTAATCTATTTATACTGGCCTTGCAATCTTCCAAACCATTTTGGAATGCCTGTATGATTAATGGAGGTTGGATAAGACTGTTTTCACCGATTCACCCCAGAATTGGTTGACATAGCAACGTCCTTTGAGCGATTGCAAAACTAATGCAATATTGATCATCTCCATCCATAGATATCAGTTTTGGTGAATATCTGTCCAGTACATTCTTAAATAAGTAGTCTTCAAAGAGACCGTTAAAAAGAAAAAAAAAAAGAACAGCGAACATACATGTATCACGCGCGGAGCAGGCAGCTTTCTACAGAAACCTAATTCAATATTCGACTGGTTCAACTACGTATTGCTAAATTACACAAGTCAGTTGTAATGAGGCAAGAATGTGACAACTAAGTTCTTAGGCGAATGACATTCAGCCGGTGTTTTCGTATGCTCACGATGCGCGTTTCAGACCCATGACCTGTTTATGCTGTCGGTATTAGCTGTAAAACAAAAAAAAATATAATATTTGCTGCAAGCACAGTTGATGAAAAGGATGAAAATAAAAAAAATTGCACAAAAGATTACACTGGAATGCAATGGGATGAAATGACATTATTTTCTGGATACAATTTTAA
>Ga0209782_1000767_pt1 | contig 15086 bp, 13 predicted proteins | sample WorMetmaBAHAMAS1_FD_187390 | JGI IMG/M metagenome (GOLD analysis project Ga0209782, IMG submission 187390) | Marine gutless worms symbiont microbial communities from Max Planck institute for Marine Microbiology, Germany - Inanidrilus... | ecosystem: Host-associated > Annelida > Digestive system...
GTGAAAGTGACTGGAAAATACAGTTACAGCACATTGCAGGAAAATGCAGGCTGTAACAACACTGTACTGTTTTTGTGTGGCATAGTACAAATACGTGCTTTAGCACAAGCTGTTGTTATAGTTGTTCGTTTGTTGTTCTAAAGTTGTCGGTTAAACTTCAAGTGAGGACTTTCTTGTCACCTGTTTACTTACTTTTTCAGTTGCTGTTGTACAACCAGGAATTTCTCAGTACTAGCCAAGAGATTGGCAGGCAAGAGCATCTCAAAAATGACCTCTTTTATGTCGAGTAGTGCATTAAATTTTAACTCGGTCCATTAATTGTGTCGTCAGGGAGACGTTACTTCAGCGAGTCTGTTCACTGGTGAAGAAGAGCAGTTTGCATTTGAACGAGTTGTGTCCCGCATGACCGAGATGTGTACGGCAGCATACTGGGCACACGCAGAGGCACTTTGCAAGCGGTGACCATGCACTCAACTGTCCTCATATCAGTAGATTGCTTAGTGTCACCGGTCTATGCAATACCTATGTGCCTCGGAAAAACTCTCTGGCTTTTCTCTATGCAATTATTGCTGTATGTTGTTTTGCATAATAGTACTTATTTTTATCGGTTTCTGCATAATTTCTGAATTTTAAATATTTGTCAGCTCTTATGTTGCTAGAGTTTTTTAGTGTGTAATTTACGAAGAAGTACACCAAAGATTATGACTAATATAGCGTTTCCAGCTTTATGATATTACTTTTGTTATAATGTTGTGCCACAGTTGATTTTTTGATTGTTGATAGCATTTGTTATTAAGGCCTGACTTATAGTGGTAGTTATTTACTGTTATGCAATCTCTGTTCAAAGCCAAAAATAATATATACTTATTGAAGGTGCTTATTTTTCGGTGAAAGTGCTTTAATTTAATTTAATTTAAGTAATATTTTAATTATTTGATAAAGACATGTGACTTTACCATGTCATCACTCGCATCTTAATGACATTTTTGTTATTTGCCTGTGATGAGATGTCTACTGTGGGTACTACTATTACTCCCACGAAATAATAATGTATGCTGGGAAATAAAATGTTTCTAGTGTGCTAAAAAGCTGATAGCTACCTTAATTTACTGCACTGAACCAGAAGCAGAAATATGAAGTAAAAAGAAAGTTAAAACAAAAAGTGATGCAGCTAATGAGAAATTGTTATGGTCAGGAGTTTGTGGAATCAGTCCTTGAGCGAGGAAAAGAGTTCTGTGTTAGGGAAGGATTTGTGAAGTGGCGTGAAAGAGTGAGTTACAGCTGACGAGAGTGTCAAGTCAGCAGATGAAGACAATACAACGAGCATTGGAAGAGGAGAGTCATAGACCGAGAAAGGACTGCAGTGGATGAAATGAGCAGCTGGTTACAAAGATAGCTGCTACTAGCAGTAGTGATACTAGTGTTGTTGCTACAACTGCTTTCGGTTTTTGTTGGGGCCCATTCTATGGGGCCATAGCGGTCCCCTCTGTCACGCGTTGTCGTTGTTGTCGTGGACATCGATGCGCAGGTGGCGTGCGACAGTAGCGACACCTGGTGAATGGCAATGTAAAATTAGGGCGTGCGTCGGCTCACAGTGGCGAATGGGCCCAACATTTTTCAAATGCTTCTTGCTTATCTGATCTTCTTTTTGGGAGTTACTCATGGTTGGTCCAAGTGCCCTGCAAGAGATGCCTTTAGTATTATCAGAGCAAGAGTTCTGAACGAGATGTTCTTCCTGTTGCCTAGTCAGCACTGCATCAAGCTCTGCACTTGTATCTGACCGAGATACTCTATAGAATATCGGTGCTAGGGCCACTCACCCCAAAGGTAAGGTAAGTACTGTTATTACTGAGCTGATTCTTTTTAGTAAATTTTCACCGTAAGTAGCCAGCACTGAATATTATCGATGTGGTCGCTGATCGTTGTTGGTTGTGCCATGTGTGGAGCAGTTCATTTCGCAGTCACTAAAAGGTGCATATTTAAAGGATATATGTAATATGAATTGTCAGTTGGTACTGGCTTTATAGACCCACGTAAATTGAGTGATGTTCCTGACCTCGGCAAGCAGTGGAAGATTGGAAGAATAAGTTCCAGCATGTTATTCCTCTGGAAGGGTGTCCCATCAAACAAATAGCTGGGATCAGGATTGAGGAGGGGCGAACTCGCTAACCGAAACCGGTGTGTTGCGTAGTGTATGTAATATCAATTTTCAGTGATATTTCGCTTTTGTTATTATTCTGTTTTATTCAGTATAAATAATTTTGGTTTTTCTTTACTTTTCAGTTATTCTTGCGGTTCACTGAATTGTTTCTATTTTCTATTTCTAATACTTTTAATGAATGTGTTACTGCATATGATGTTGTCACATGACCAACTATGACATGCCCCGTTGATTGGTCAAAATGTAGGTATTTGGCATTTGTAATAATCAAATGACCAGTAATAAACTCGACTACCATTAACATTTTGCAAGTGATGAACATTTATTTCGATTAGCCAGTGACCACTCCAATAGTCACTTATTTATTTATTCTTATTAATCTTTTAATTCAATAGTTTTTTTTAAATTTTAAGTTAAATGTCACAAAAAGTACTTAACGATGAATTAACACTTAGATGTAAAAAAAATGATGAAGAATGCAATTTGGTGTCTGGCATTTGCTAGTTGTTGCCACATAACTGAAAGTAACACTGCTGAAAATGCATAAAGAAGCAACAAATTTCCGTAGTTGGTTATACAGCAAAACAGCACACAAGCAACATGCAGATTTTATGCCCCATAGTTAAGTGTTGATGCTTTGGACTCAACATTATTAAATTTGAGACGTAAAATTGGCATGTTGCATTAATCATTGTACACGCATTGTTATAGTATTTAGGTATTGCTTTATCAGCTGCTGTTGTTCTAGATTTTACAAGTGATGGCATTATGTTTTTTTGCTAATTTATTTGTTTTTGTTTAGTATAAGAGCACTGTAGCATCAAGGTGCTACAGCTTATATATACATGTACACCATGTTCCAAAAAAGGAAGACATCAAACTCATGGCGGTAATTCTTTCAGTTCCCAGATGATTTTCAGATTTCTTTTACTGGCAGATTTTCCAGTAAATTTGCATTAAAGATCCCACCACGTCTGAAACATGTTGCCACACTATCTTGTACAAGAAATTGCCACTCTCAAGAACTACATGAAGCAAACTGCAGTGACATATGCAGACTTCAAACTTCAACCAGTTAAAATGGTTGCTGAAAAAGTATTCATCTAGTGATGTGTGCATTATTTAAGTCGCTGATGGAAAGATATTGACATACTGAGAGATTAAAAGAATGATAAAGTATACGCAACTACTGCAACAAAAGTCGCAGCAAAATGCCTTTGTGAACGATCATTAACTTTAAGTTAGCCACTGAAAAAAATTTCATGACAGATTTAGCGGTAAATTTGTAGTAATGTGAATACTGAACATTCCACTACATGTTAGATATGTTTCTACACTACCTTGTGATATGTTGTTGATAACAACATGTGTTTCAGGTTGCTGGTTATTTCTGATATTAATATTTCATGGGGTAGTGTAGCACATGAGGTGTGGTGGAAAGCTGAAATTTTTTTTAAATACAAATTTACTGCAGCATCTGCAAGTGAAAAAAGTTTGAAAATTGGCTAAGAATTGACAGATTTACTGTCACAAGTTTGATGTCTCCTTCTTTTTTGATGGAATGCAATGTATATTATGTATTTAATGTAGTAACTATTAAACCGACCCGGTATAAGTGGATTGCAGCATTTACATCTTCAGAACAAAGAAGGATTCATTTTTAAAAAGCTGATGGTGCATTTTTTAAAATATTGGGAAGTTTTCCTTGGTACAAGGACCATCAATGAGATGGCCATCGTGTGGTCCTCAAAATGGAGGATACTTTGCTCTTGTATTTTACTGTTATAATACAGTTAACATTACTGAAGATATCCAGGTGATAATGCTCTTGTTGTCTAAGTTTGATAAGTTGAAATATGAAAAACATTACTGACCTTCAATTGACTTCAAAGCTGAGTGGACGTCTTAAACTTACACTATTTTTTGGATTCCTGTGTGGCTATGCGAGAATGATTTAATAGCACATATTTGACAGGGGCCTACTTTTTACCGTGGATGTATGATATTGGAAGGGGTCTGGGTTCACTGAAAATGGGGTATTTCTTATCTAATTTCACCTGAAAGTTGGGACTTTGGCTTTTGAGTGTTTTCTGTTGCATTCAGCAGAAGTTGGCAGTGACAGAACTTAGTGACATTTTTATACTGTATTTGGCATTCACTGTCACTACCATATTGGGGGAATGTTGGTGCCTCACTGCCATTTTCCAGTCGTTTTTTGCTTCTCTTGCTATATAGTCTAATTTCCAGATAATGTAAGGTAACTGTGGATATGCATAAATGTGACATGTGTTCATGTAATTTGTTCAAGATGACGGAATTTCTTCAATTTTTTTGCAGATATCTGTAGGGCATTGTAATTTAATAAGTAATGTAAGGCCATCTGTTACCTTTATGTGGTTGTTAACTTTTTCTTGATTTTGCTCATATATATTAGTAAAATATGTCAGATCACAAATGCTTTAAGCATGCTGCCAAACTGGTGAAGATTATGACAGTTTTGTTACAACTTACATTAATGTAATACACAGTTATGCATGCCTTTGCCATATTCTTTCTTACTGCTTTTACAGTCAATACATTACCAAGTTTGACCAATGAGGACCAACAATCATTGCATACCATTTTCAAACACTTATTTCGCTACATGTGAAATATATACAGTGTGGCATGCTTGTGCTTATGGCGTGCTTGCTTTGGCCAAGTTGCTGCCTTCTGTTGTCAGCTGTATAGTTAATGCTAGCGAAATATGAGTCTGCTTCGCCGCTGTTCAAATAAGTCAGTGAGGAAGTCCTCACTTGGGGCATTAGTCTTGACTTATTACTCTTAGTTATTAGTCTTGACTTGCTTCGGTGCAGGTTCATCTGATTCAGTATCGGTAGCAGGCTTGTTTGATTTTACAGCAGCCAAGTTAAAGATATTTCTCACTGACATCACAGCTGCAACGAATGATGTAATGTTTGTTTTTCATGAAAAGCTCGTGCTGTGGTATAAACTGCACAGTCAATTACTGTCACGATGCGTTTTATTTCTTCCTTACCCACCGTTTTTTTCTGAGAAATATCTGCAGTAGTCCCATGGTAACTAACCACGCAGGTCTGTAATGTGTATCGCAGTCAATTTTTTTGTGTATATCTTTAAATGATGTTATTTATGTGCTTTTATTAATAACCAACCAAAAGTTACTATAGATGCATGGTTAGTAGTTACACAGAAGTAGTTGTGACAGAAGAAAGGAATTGCACAATGTCTGTGACAGAAATATGCAACTAGTCATAGTCACCTCTATGAAAGTGCCACCTAAAAATTCAAAATTGAACACTGGTGTAGACTAGCATAGGTGAAGAAATATTTCTGGATACTGATTAGATCCAGTTCGAGATAACCTCAAAATCTCGTTGATTGTTTTCTTGAACCAAAACATGCTCCTTGTCGTAATTTCATGAAATTACGTAAATCACAACTTTGTTAGTAATCTTGTTGACAGACAGAATGAGAGTTAGAAAGTAAGACAGTTACAGTAGATTATGACTTTCATGACACTACATACATTGGTGTCACCACTCATCTTTGAATTTAGTTGGCAATTTATATTGCAACATTTTCTTGTCCACCATTTTAACACATAAACACAGTTGACAATCGTGTTACATTTGATGATATGAAGCCTGTAGCAAAGAGGATTTGTCCGTGCATTAATACTGTCAGTTGTTGAAACTTGCTGATAATTTGCAGTTTGTTATCTATGTGAATTAGCTAGAAATATGTGTATTGTAGCCTGTTGGAATTTCACGTGTTGATAATACAAGATAAGTAAGTAATCACATTATAAGTCGTTTTGTGAAAGGACCAAGTTATGTAACAGTGCCTAGATCAACTCCGCCTTCCACCATACGTGGGATGGTAAAATGTATCACCTTTTGAGCTGAGTAATAATAGTGAATGGCAGTAGTTCTTGTGGGTGCCTGCAGGTTACTTGCTGACTTTAGCCCAAGTCATTTAGTTGTTTTGATGGTTGATGCCAGTGCTTAGTCTGCATTTACTATGTGAACTCATGCTATTGTGAGCCATAATGACGGAACCATAAACATTCTTGTGGTGTTATTATTATTATTATTATACTAATAGGCTGTATAATCTTATTGTTTTGATAAGCAAAATTTGTTAACTGATTGCTTATTTATCTTTATGCTAAGACTGATAAGTGTGGATTGCTTGGATTACTTGTACATTTTGAACCATTATGAAGGTGCCTTTGCTGTTATATTTTGTGAATGCTGTTTGCTCTTCCCTTCTATCTGCTCTCGTTCGTGAAGAAATAAAGATTTGTGTGAGATCCTGTGAAACTTTGTCAATTTTTGAATATGCTAACCTGCCTCTCTTCCAATCATATGACACGGCATACACTCAATGACAGCACCCCAGACCACAAAATTAAGCAATGCTCTTGAAGGTCAGCATCAAGATGAGCAATTTCAGAAACAAAATACAAAACAATTTTGACTGGACTGTATAGATTTTTTTATAGTTGTGTACATGCAGCTCAATACTTTTAATTAGATACTGTTTTTAAGCTACGTGTGGGCTGATTCTAACAGCACCTACAGAAACACTATATGATAAAAATATGGTGTGCACAAGTCAGGATCCAAGATTTGGGAAAGGGGTTGTTCAGAATGTCTGTGGGAGTGCCCCATTGGGGTCCAGGGACAGTAGGCCCTGCTGGCAGGATAGCTGGGGATAAAATCCACAAATTATAATACAACGATATGGCGTTAAAGAAAGCCAAATATTTTGTCAACTTAGCAGTATAGTTGGTGGTTTACTTCAAAGCCTCATTTACTGAACTGAACTGGGCATGATAAGTTTATGCATGTGTAATTTTGATCTGAACCAATAAAATTGTTCATCACTCAGTATGTGAGCGTAAATTCAGCTTTCATAAAATCTGTAGATTACACCAAAATACTGGCAGTGCCACAGGCAGTGCACTGAGATAAACTGGCAGTGCATTTGCACTGCTGCTTTTCGGCAGTGTGAACACACAGGATGTTGTAAAGTGTTCTCTATATTTGTTACCAATTCTACTAGAAAGCAAACCGTCGATCACTAACACAAACTCAACAATCATAGAAAATACCTGCCAGGCTGCCACAGTTAATTTATGTACAGTTTCAAATTCTGGTCTACTTTTGGCCGAACGTGGCATAATATATATACACTGTGTACACAAAAAAAGACGCCAGTAGCTTTCTCATCATAACTTTTGTATCGTTATTTTGATTTTAACGATTTTTTTGCACATGAATTACGCTGACAGTTGCCAACTCAGTTACTAAATTTAATCACCACACCTGAGCTGTTCTCACTTTGTGATGATGTAATAATTTGTGACATTCGGTTGTTGTTGAAAATGATAACACAATGCTGTTTTCCGTTTAATTAAAGTACTCCAAAGAAGCAATTTTTAACAGTATACTGCGTGTGAGTTTCTTAAAGAATTTTCCAACAAGAAATGGTCTCGTGGTGGTTTAAAATGCTAGAAAGAATTGACAAATTTGGTTGTGTTAAACGCCTTGCCAGTAGGGTCGAAATGCTGAAAACATCAAGTCTGTGCACAGTCAATAAGACCGCTCACAGACAGCATGTAAAGCACAGATTTCTTGCTCGCCTGTACATAACATCATCAAGAAAAACTTGCAGATTGGACTGAACTTCATGTTTTAATTTTGTTGTTTTTAGACTCTCTTGTATGACAAAAAATGAAATTTTGCACAAACGTTACTTCACATGGTAAAGCAGCAACACAAAATGGGTGTGATGGAAAATTTTTTTTACACTGTTGATGTCCTAACAGTGTACTGCACCTACCTGCCAAAAAGTATAAGTGTAGCTTCAAATTTGCCAAAATTATTGTTAAAAAATCTACTGGCCTCTATTTTTGTGGACACAGTGTAGGTCCGTACTGTGCATGCATTGTTGAGTGGATTAAGCACGTTTTACTGTGGCGCCGTCGCCTTCCTCTTACGCCGCCACTCACCCAAGTCATTTAATATAATTACACTCTAACATAGGGGTACGTCGTAATCGTCCCCGCTGTCGGCTGCAGTTCCAGTAGCGGCCGATATGCCGATGCGTTAATTAGTCACCAGAGTTGTTGACGCTGCACAGCTTCAGAGCTCGTGCGACGACGACGATGACTACCAGCAGCAGCAGTCGACGTCAGAGCGACACGAGGCCCAAATGCAGGAACAGCCGGCTCAGGCACAGCCGTGGCAGGTGCCTGTGACGTCATCACGGCGAGCTGCCGCCGTCTGATTGGCTCGTTTCGTTCTGTCGTGTTTATCGCCGGTTGACTTCTCGTCTGCCGCACAGTCAAAAAACCTCCCGAAGTCGTAAATCGGTTAATATTTTTTTAAATTTAAGGCATACAAAAATGGCACCAATTTTTTGGGCCGCCCTATAGTTAAGTTATATTCTTGGCAACTAAGACATTACGCTACAATTGTTGCATGTGTGCCTTGCGTGGTCGTTTGGACCAGTGATAACGTCGTTAGGCCTAATGACATCAACATAGTTATTCTACGTCAGCCGCCCAGTTAGTAATGAGAGGGTAACCGTTTGTGAACCGTCTTGGTATGTGAGCAGCCATTCACGCCAACTCAACTTCTACCCTCAGCTGGATGGGGAACGAGTACCAGCCAAGAAGGAGCTAGATCTCTGCAGCTGGGAAGGTAACCGCCGGTCTGGCGTCAGTTGCCCGTACATACTGTGGATACATCCGACTACGGGCTCACTGGACAACGTAAGGATGACGAGCACTCTGCCTACACAACGGTACCTTTCACCTTTCTCTGTGTGCAATGGTTAAATTACTTCAAGTATCGAAGGTTCCGTTCACTAGCTGAACTTTACGTTGTCCCCTTAAAGCACAAAGCAGCCTGTTTGAAAATGAGCAGCAGAGAGTCTGGGGAAGAGCTGCCGATTAAGACTTTGCTTCAACATAAGCTGGTTTATTATGAGGCGAAACTTCTTGCTGGCAATCAGAGTCGTTCTTATTGCATTCTGGTGACAAAAAGTACTGGGTCCCATGACAAAACTGCCATATCTCGTTAGTGAAATGTTAGATGCCGTATCCCAGCTACCCAGCACTTTTTTGTATCCCAGAATGGATGGAAATGGTGGCTCTGAAATTAATCAATCAATTAGTTTATTTGTGTCGACAACGAACATAGAAACAACACTGAAAGAGTCGAGCGGGACAGAAAAATACTATAGATACGGCTCAGCTGAACTGCGCGGGTTTCAAGATCCACGACTAACTTAAATACGGTTACATAATGGTACGAAGAACGTGTACCGTGTGACGTTGTATGACGCTGAGATGACGTGCGGCGTCACGGCCTGCGACAGGTGCGTGATGCTGTTTTGACGTCATCAGTGACGTCAGTGGCAGCGTTCGACGTCGACGACGTTTCGTCATGGCGTGAATCAGCGTCATGAACTCACGTCGCGCCTCCTGCGTGCTAGCAACAACACTACTAATCACTCAGCACCGGGGACGGTTCCAAGAGGCAGCCAGGGCGACCACGCCCACCCCACCCTCCAGCCAATTAAAGCTGGTACTCGATTTAGCTACCACAGGGGGATGCAAGGCTAAGACGACCTAGCTGGCTTTGTTAGGCTACATACCGAGCTGGTGTACCCACTCGAAGACGGTCACCATGCCAGTACTAACCGGGCTCAACGCAGAGCAATTTCGTTCATGCGACGAACGACGCTAAATCGCGAGTAGAAAGCTTTATACCAAGCGAGCTGGAAGACGGTTTCCGGTCGTCCCTCGGTCTCTGAGCGGCAGTGAACCAGTTGCCAGACACAAGTGCCGTCAGACTCAGTAGTCGGTACGTCGTCGTCGCCAAGAGCTACTCTCGCCGTCAGTTCGTCGGCCGGGATGAGCGCTGCGAACCGATTGATGCAATCGTTGCTGCTGCTGCTGCTGCTGCTGATGCTGGTGGTCATCAGATCGCTCTGAGATGTCGTCGGATGCGTCAACGGCAGTCGAACCTGCACAGTGACAACTGATTCGGGCTGCACGGGAGCAGCGGCGTCGAAATTAGGGGGCATCTCCAAATATTTGGCCCTCTCACGTAGCTCCCAAATCCTTATGAAAGGTTGACGCCCCTATAGCTGCAAAGGGTAGTCCAGGCGTAGATAGTGGCTATGACGGCCGGCCAATATATAGCATGATTCACCTATCAGCGGGAACACCTTTGCAGCTGCAAAGCTGTCACAACTGCGCAGCTTTGTAGTGGCGTAGCATAGGTATGACGTCATACGGGACAGGTGGACGAACAGACAGACGGGGTGACAGACACCAGACAGTTGCTTTAACGCTTTACGCTATCGTGGAATGCGGCCTAATCGCTTCCTTTAATTTTACCTTGATCTTGTTCTTGTCGGCGGCGAGTGGGTGTGCGACGACGACGACGCATGACGTGAAGACGAAGACGACGACGGCGAGCGGCGACGTCGTCAGTCGTCGAGCGTGGTTCCGACTGACGACATGGTCGGCTGGAGCGTTCAACCACCTCATCACGCCGTGCATGCGCAGCTCACGCACGCCCACCTCCACCGCACGCTGTAGACAGTATACAACCGATCACTTCACTCACCGCATCCATTTGCACCGTAAAAAAATATCCGTATATCCACGGATATTTTCTGGCAAGTTTCTATATTTTAACGGAACCGGTACCGTATACGCGCTTGTATCCGTAAATCGACGGAATAAGGAAGCCCGCGGGCCCACATTCCTTCATCATTCCGTCGATTTAAAATTATGCAAAACTCGCCACAAAATATCCGTGGATATACCGATATGTTTACAGTGTGCAAACACAAACATCCGTAGAATATAACTACTGTTGTTTTTAGCCGCGTCGTGCAGAGAAAGCAGCACGATAAATAGCTCGTGGAGTTCTTGTTCTTGTTCGTTCTTCTTCGTCTTCTTTGGGATCTTTCTTCTGTTGAATGTAACGGCTTATAACTTGATAACGGTTGCACCTAGACCTAAGGACACTTAAGAACGCTAATAGGAAGTCACATTTTGTCTGTCAAACGCAGCCATCGGCGTGCTGCTCCGATGAACGAAAGTGCCAGAGATCGCATTTGGCGCCTAATGGCTTCGGTACTGAGATGCGACTATTACTCATATTCGGGTCTTGTTGGATATCTGATTTCAACTGTGCAACAGTTTATCCTCCAATCCTTTGACGCTATTTGTTGGGTGACAGAAACCCCTGTCACTTATACCAAATGGTTCTTTCGTTAAACGACTGGAAGAAGAAAAGTGAAAGGGAAGCCAGCCAACTCAGATTCACTCTGAGAACGGCCATTAAAAGGGCGAGATGTTTTGATTCATATGCATCGTTATTTCCAGCGCCTCAGATTCGATCTACGATTATGGCGCTACATAAATTTGTATGTATGTACGTATGTAACAGTATTCTGTCACCAGCTAACGACACACTACTACAGTATATAATTATAGTCATGTGTATCTGTCTTTCAGTGCTACATGTAGATAATAATTTACTTACTTTAACAATTTTCAGAATGGCACGTAAACACCGACTGTGAAAAGTCAGCCGGAAGCAGCTTTGAAGCAAGTTGGATCGTTCACATGGACCTGATCTGCAGGAAACGGTTAGTTGGCGTCAATTGTGATGGATCAGTCCTTCCAATCTCCTCCCTCTCCCTTCTTTCCCCCTTTCCTCTCCCCTAATTTTCTCCTCCCCTTCCGCGCCGCTAATTATTCCTGAAAACAGCCAGGAGGTCTTGGAAGCGCTGTAATCTCCCCAGTATAGAGTCTAGGCTGACGTTTCAGCTAAGTTTGCTTTTGATCCATCTTAAGCTTCTCGATAGCAGACACTGTAAATCACTTCCAGCCGAATTTTCGTGAGGCGCCACGACTGAAGTTAAGCGAGGTTACAGCGCATCACGAGATCGACGCCAGTTATACGAGGAAATATATCAAACGTTCCGACTCACAACCGTCGGTCGACGCTCCTTTCCAGTCGCTGCATCACTCCTATGGAACTCACTGCCATCTGAGATCTGACATTCAGTCATCTCCATCCCTACCTGTTTTCCGTCAACGCCTAAAACATTTCTTTTTCGACAGTCATTTCCTGATTTTGTATTGTGACTCTACTACGCCTCTGTGGACTTCGTAATAGTTTTGCTATTTTAGCCACACTAAAAATAAAAATTTCGATTGACACTGATTGACAAACGGCGTTAGCTCGTAAGCACGTCTATACAGGTGCGCGGTGATGTAGTGACCGACCGCGTCGTTGGTACGTCTGGACCGGCTCAGCTCGTCGAACACGTGCCCGTATTCGTCGTCAACTCGCTGCATCTCGTTGATGTGTTCCGCCACGTCCTCCATGCTTCGCAGCGCCGCTATATTCCACACACACACACACACACACACACAAGTGATCAATCATGTCAGTGGTCAAGGTGGAACAATCGGTCCTGTGTGTGCGTGTGTATGTGTGTGTGTGTGCGTGTGTGCATGGACGATACCGTTTGATATATGACCTTCGACCCACCCAGCTATTTAGCACGACTGTTCCTCGTCTTATACATGGTAAGGTAGAAGACCAAAAAGGTCAAAGGTCATAGAAGGAAACATGATCATTTTATCAGCTACACCTGTGCACTGTGTGACCTCAAGTGAGAGCTTTCTTGTGTAAACAGCAAGAATGATCGAAGTACAAAATAGCCTTGTTTTGTGTTGTCGTATAGGACATCTTGGCACGACTAGATAATAAAACAGAATGCCACTACTATTGTGATCATTCTTCTCACCAAGTCAGCCCCGCTCAGTAAATACGAAACTAAGTCGTAAAACAAGAGCCTAGCAGTGGCTAGCATAGCGCGAGATGATCCCTCCACTCTTCCCGTCGATGATCCCATTCGTATCGATCCGAAGCACGTGGTTTCCTATTCGACTTCTACTGTGACCAGGACGTAGTGGCGTAGGCCTACCAGTTTGGAGATATTGAGGGGCCGAAATTGTGCAGGACGGAATTCCAGTTTTGGCACTTCCGGTGCTTGCAGAACCACGGCGACCATTCAAATCGACGCGGAAGGTGTGATTTCCTATTTGAGTTCTATTATGACTAAAGTTCTAGGACAAACCGTTCTTCAGATATAATGCATTTTCTACCGAGATTACCAATTCTCCATACCCCTCCCCTCTTCCACCAGAAATCCCAGCATCATCCCATCCGACGATCCGGGCGAGGCGTTGTCAGTAAGTTGCAAAGACATCCATCTATCCAAGCATGCAAAGATATCCGGGATCCATTGCACCCTGTGACCACAATGCACAAACGTCACAGACAGACAGACGGGCACTGACATCGTAGCATAAGCGCGAGATGTATATATTACATCTCGCGCTAATAATGCTGTTTTTTTTATTGTAGTTAGGCTAGCATAGCAGCTACGATCTGCAGCTAACGCGAACTTCATTTCTGACACTCATATACACCATTTTGAATAACTATCGAACCTTGCAGTTGGCTGTGTTCATCGGTGAGGTGCGGAGTAAGCTGAACGAGCTGACCGAGTAGTAACGGGTACTTGAGTACTCGTTGTATCGGTTTGATGAGAAACGATTCGAGTGTCGACGAGTGTTGGCATTTCGGATTGCGAAGTCGCAGAAACTCTCGCAGTTCGCTGTTATCTGTACAAATGACCACACACCCGCTGTCTTCTCATCGAACCTCGCAACGCCAGATCACAGATAACCAGAATGTCATGCTTGCAAGAGGCATAATCATGCAGCAAAAGCCCAGAAGCTGTGTAAAGGCCAGATTCAACGAGAGCAGTTTTCCGCATAACTGCTCCGAAGCAAATGTTACGTAGAAGTCGCCAACATGTTAGCGACGTCAGGGACGGAAAACTGCTCTCGTGGAATTCGGGCATACTGCAATTAACGTGACTAAACGTGTTCAACTCTATTGCGTGACCCGTCCCACAGTTGTTCCGAACCTTCATAGCAAATATAAAACGTTACAAATCTGTTTTACTATAAATTAAAAAAAAAAATAAATGTTAAAAATTGCACAGAGAACTTTAAAAACACATTTCTTTTCTCAAAAATCAAAAACGTTTTTTTCAATATTCATAACATTTAAAAATGACCCTAGCAAAGTAGCAAGCACGGTACAAGTTGAGGTTACGGCAGATCTCTCAGTGTGGTAAAAGTACAGTATCAGAAATAGTATAGATCTACTTGCTACAGCCTTAGCTCGCCGTACGACATGGCGGTCGCTGTGGTACCTGAAGCAAGTAGTTTCTGCGCTTGCGACCGGCTGACGCAGAACGCACTGTACAGCTTGAACTGACGAGCATGTCGCTGAAACAACTGACTCACTGCCAGCAAGCGCACCTGCCAAGTAAGTAAGTAAACAAATGCACACAGTTTCCATCTCCCCGTCTCGTAGGAATTGTATACAAGTAAGTAAAACGTGAAGCGTATAACGAAACGACGTCTATGATCTTACCGAAACAATCAGTGAAAAAGTTGAGCTTTACCAACAAAAAGGCAACGGACAAGATCAGGACCACGATATTCTTAGGCAGAAATTTTACTATTACTTCGACTTAAAAAGGCAAGAATAACGCTCTGTGTGTGGCTTACGATAAGGGCAGCCAGATAACCGCTTTGTTAGACGGCTACACTGCCCACTACCCAGCCCAACACTCACTCGCTAGACGTTTGATATGTCCCAGCTCACACTACAGGCGAGCATGTGTCAGGCCCCTTCTTATTATTGGAGTTGAGAGGGACTATTTGAGGGGGACTATTGTCTGGTCCCATCTCTGACTGCTGTACTGTACACGTCAGCAG
>Ga0209782_1000768_pt1 | contig 15080 bp, 20 predicted proteins | sample WorMetmaBAHAMAS1_FD_187390 | JGI IMG/M metagenome (GOLD analysis project Ga0209782, IMG submission 187390) | Marine gutless worms symbiont microbial communities from Max Planck institute for Marine Microbiology, Germany - Inanidrilus... | ecosystem: Host-associated > Annelida > Digestive system...
GACTGTTGGCAGTCTTTTGACGTGCCTTCAGCTACCGCCAGCGCTGAGGCCTAGACATGGCCCAGTGTGCAATTCCCCTCTAACCCTGAGGCTTGTACTATATATTTATAGAGCCTAGCTTAGCCAGCGGGTTTCTCTGGCAGAGTGCCCTGTGCGGGCCTCCTATAGGTCCACTGGCCCCTGCCATCTGTTATCCGCACCGGCGGCTTTCACCACACCCAGACGCCCCCGATCCAGGTGTGATGGCCTGTCACAGTTTAACGAGGACACAGGCAGACCTTCTTGTACCTTGCCCGAGAATAATCTCATGCAGAAACCTGACTCGACATGCCGGCAGGGGTGGGATACGCCCTGCCGAATAGCTAGCCAGGCTTTTACTGCACCGCGGCCCAAGATCGCTAGACCACTAAGCCACGGAGGCAGGTGGTGTGCAGTGCAATATGGTCGATTTTTACTGCGCGACGCAATGCTGTATTCGTCCGTCCATCTGTCTGTCTGTCTGTGTGTGTGTCTTTCACACTCCGGTATTGCGTTTAAACGGCTAAACGTAGGATCACGCAAATAATGCTACACGATAGGCCGGGACTCTAGTTTTCAAATGGGATGTTTTGTAGTTGCTGAATTTCTACTGACAAGCGCGTCGCGCGGTCCCTCTGCCATTATATGATAATGAGTCTGCAACGTCGCATGCAACAAATTCGCACGATTTTGTTTTGCGATAAAACAGCTAAAACAGTTTTAGCTGTTTTATCGCGGCGTTTCATCGTGTAGCAATCACGGTCTAATCTTCAACCATTTCTGAGATCTGAATGGGGCCCACAAATTTAAAATTAGGCTAGGAATTGCTATAATCAACCATTTTACCAAATTTGAAGTCTCTGTGTTCACCCACTATAAAAATGCGAAAGGCAACATGCAATACGAACAATAAAAATTGGCGTGCTTTTGTGTTTCAGGGTCTCAGAAGGTTATCGGTAACATAACTATTCAGTTGAGCGCACAGACTTCCTAGTCAACTTTAAATTAACAGAAACTTATGCTTCTATCTTGTACCGTTTTAAAATAGTTGTGAACATTGTTATCGATGACAGCCTATAATCCAGGTTTTGTGTAAAATTTCGTGCAAAATTAAAATCATCTTCCACTAACAACGGAGTTACAAATTGTAACTGTTGGGACGATACGGAAAAAGTTGGCATATTACACCAAATATCTCAACATGTACTAGATGTACTTGAAAGTGTAAGACATAGTTGGTCAGGAAATCAGGATTCGTATTCCGTGAATGTATTAGGGATGCGCGCATGTAAACGAACACGTTTACGAAGTTGACATTACAGGCGGCTACTGCCATTTACTAGCTATGATTTTATACAGTAGTAACTGAGAACCAAGTGTATGAGAATCATCAATGAAGCTTCGTGTTTACAAAATTGCACGATAGGCACATCCCTACTATGAATCCGAATCCGGATTCCTAAATCGAATATCCCCTAACTTAACTTGCAAGTTTTTGTGTCAGACCTTGGAACAGCCAGCAGGAATGAATCGGTTGCTCCACGTCGGAAGATTTTCCGCTGATCATCTTCGAATGTTCTTGCATCAGTTTCTTCATTGTCTCCAGACAATATGAAATGAACCTATATTCACGTCTCTCAGTGTTATTGTTAGTTTGCAGACACAGCACTTCTCGTGTAATATAACTAACGTTATACATAACAACGTTGTTTCACTGCTGTTTAGCTAGCCCGCCATATATAAGGTGCTGCTGTTAATTTTCCTTTAGTTTCTAACGGTCCCCTTGAAGACCAATTAACTGGGAATGAAACGTACACAAAATTTTCATGATTCTTCTAGGACTCTAGGATCTGGAGGTAGCATCCCGGTGAAGCAACGCGTCTTACAAGTGTCCCAAACATCAAGTTGTACCCGGACTGGAGGTACTGGACTCTGGCTTGTGCGACCTCGAGACTTTCAAATACCAACAAATCTACCATTTCAAACTGTGGAAAATGTACCAAATTTTAATTTCGTATCTTTAACCGTCTTCGAGAGGTGGCCTCTTGAAGGATTAGAATACAGTACAATGCAATTGATACATCCATCCTAATGCAATGACTATAGTGGTATTGCCTATAATGCTAATGCTATCTATTGCCACAACGCACGCATAGCGTGCACACTATATGAGTAGTTAATACTGACTAGCCACGGCAATGCTGGTGGCCAGTATCGTTAGCCTCGCACAACTAATTCAGGTAAATTGAATTGCGTGTCTTTACTTTGAAAGCAGGCGACAGAAATTCATATTTATTTGATATACCGAAATGGCACAAAAAGGACAACTTTTAGTCTCGATTTTATGGAAGACCTTCATAGTTCATCCATTGCAGCATTACACCTTAAAGGACCTCAATTTGAGACCAAATTTGGGCCTTCACAATGGAACCCCAAATTTCGACAGTCACCACGTCACTATATGTCCAGAGGAATGAATGCTTAATTAGCATTCATTCTTCTGATATAGTTGGGAGTAATTTTCAAATTTACCACGCCGATTTTTCCCCTTTACCATTAAATAGACAGAGTTAATGTGATAGTACCGAAAGATGTCTACCAAGCACATCATCAATTCGTTACAGATATATTATTGTGATTTTTTGATTTGTCAAAATGGCACCTGCTGCCACTTTGGATTTTGGAAATCTCGAAATTTTTTGGCAGCCGTCCGCCATCTTGTATTTGTTTGGAGTATTGTATATTTGGACTGCCCATGGAGAATACTTGCCACTTATGAATGGAGGATTTATATAAATTGGAAAATGGACTTTCTATTTAAAATATAACCAAATATACAGCAACAACGTGAAAATTATCTCCATTTTGACCCCTCCAAAAATGTTTGTATTGACTTGAACTATTATGCATGTATCAAATTTGGCGCTTTGGGCCAACATGTAACGATTTCATCATTTTTAGCCATAAGCTACCCCACTAAAGGAGGGGCTGTATGTTGGCGCTTTAGTAGGTGCGAGTAGTGGTTCTTCCACCTGAGAAGTTTCTGGCGACGGTTAGATACCAGGGTGCCATCAAGCAGTGAGAACAAGCTACTGCACCACAAGACGACGGAGATTTGAAAAGGCGACTTTCATCTTTCAAGCTGTAAGATGTTAAGTCATCTGTCCATCTTTGTCCTGTTAGACGTTTCACTTTGCTGGTATCTCCAAGCAGCGTGGCAGAGCGTTTTTCTTCAATCAGATTCAGACTGTGTGATGCATGTTTTTTGGAAGTCTTGGCATTGCCACGATTGGTGGCAGCAATTTAATAAGTATTTTCCTTGAAAAGCCACCAGTCCGACTTGTCTTCCTGGGAGAAAACTGAAAAGCGTTTAGATAGTTTCACTGCAAACAGCACAGGATCGTGTAACTTGCGGAGGTCGTATTGAGAATGAGGAGTGGCTCTGGGTATGTCACGCTCGAGTTGGAAAGCCACACGATCTACCACAGGCAAGTGATCAGTGTAGAAATCAAAAAAGCTGCGTTAAACTCGGCACTGCTGGACAGCATTCTGAGTATTGACTAAGATGTGGTCAATTTCTTTTGGCTGTGTCCGTCTGTACGTACCACGAAAGTCTGAATATCTAAACCATGTGCCACAGATACAAAGCTGGTTGCTGATGCAATGCAGAAGTTAAGAAAAAATCCATATTATAATTGGGTGTGCCAGAGTAGAATGGTCCGATAAGCTCTGGACAGCATTGAAGTCCAGTATGGAAGATGGAAGTAACCTTGTCCAATTTAGTATAAAAAAGCATCTTTCGGGGCTGCAATTGCAGTAAGTAGTGATCATATCACCGATACAACACCTACGAGCACGCGTGCAGCACGCGCACGGCGGCGGCGGGGCCCCCAATACACATGCTATATGGGCCTATTGAATACCTCTAGCCCATGGTTCATGTCGGTGAATAATTCTTTAATAAACATTGACCCGTGGTTCATGACGGACTTACATCTATCAATTAACATAATATATTATTATCAACCAATGAGAATAGTTATAGTACAGACTATATATTAGACGTCTGTGTGTACTGACATTTAGTTATTCATATCTGTCTAGTTCTCACTAGACAGATATGAACCGAGATAGCATATACAGAAGACTGCTGGATGTAAGCATATAATTAAATCAGTTGATGGCGGATATTAAAGAGTCAATTGGTTCATATCCGTCAGGAGGATGTATGACAACATTGCAACTATTACAGGAGCGTTGTCATGCTGCTATGGAACAACATTATCGTGATTTTGAAGAACAACGACGTCGTGATATTCATGACTATGATGAGGTTGATGGACGATCTCAGCATGAAGACTGCTCGGGGCACGTATGATGAATTTGCATATGATATGACTTTATCAACCAATGAGAACTGTTCTACACTGTGGCTGCCGAATTCGCCAGACCTCAACCCAGTCGACTACAGCATCTGGAGTGTTCTGCAGGAGAAAGTTATCGCTCCCAAATTGCTGACATTGATGAACTCAAAATGTGTCTCGTCAACGAGTGGGCGCAGTTAAACCAGTCGATCATTAATGCCGCGATCAGCCAGTGGCGCCGCCATCTGAGTACTTGTGTCCGTGCACGTGGGGCACACTTCGAGCATAAGTTCTAACAATTTTGAACAGAAGTGTTATAGGAACTTATAATTTTGCCAAATAAAGCACCTTTTGTTTATTGTGCGCTAATTAAGTCGTTAGAAGTTTAGAAGTTTATTGCAGATAACAACATTCGGCCTTATGTAGCAATTTGGAACATTTGCGTTTAACACGGTAAGGTGGTGACGCGAATTAGGTGAGGTCGACAATGAGTGCACCTCGCATATATCTGGATCGTTTGCCATCTTTTTGCCAAAAATTATCGAAATTGGTGGAAATTTGACGAAGTTCTGACAAAAACAAATCTGCTTAGTATTTTTTGGGACACGGTGTAGTAACACTTATAAAAGACGGTCGTATGTGGTGTACTGGCATTAGTTGTTCGTAGAGAAACAGAAGAGATGGAACACAATAGCATGTACATAAGGTTGCTAGATATAGCTATTGAGTTATGTGGGTTTTTATCAGATATTAAACATCCAGAAAATCATGAATTAGTAAGTTCGACGGTATTACAACTAGACAAGGAACGTCGTCATGCTCTTACAGAACACAACCTTTAAGAAAACCACATTATGTACGAAGAAATACAGCGTCGACATCGAGAACTGCTCCTTGCTAAGGTAGAAGGCCTTCATAAACAGGTAGAAGAACGTCAGAAGCAAATAGCAGATGGAACATTGGCTGAAGATGAGATTGATGATATGTCAGAATAAGACAGTGATAGTCTGGTAACATAAGTCTCATCGTCCCAAGATGAAAGTGATTTTATATCAGAATATGTCAATGATAGTCAGGAGCTGGTATCCAATGGAACAATGGTCGACAATGTTACGGATGCGCTGGCATAGCATTATGAACTTGTTCCTAATTCTCTTCTTCATCTACATCCAACACTGATTAGCTGGTGCAGCATTATGGCATGTTTTGCCACTGCATTTGGTGCACAAGGTGGAGCAATGTACTCTCATTTTTCTGCAGATGCATGTTGCCCCACAGCCATTAGCTTTGCAGCTGCAAGAGATCATATTTAGAAGTGTGTCAGGAGCAATTGTGTGCTCTGTCTCAACCGGCAAGAAAATATTGTTCTCTAGCTTCCAACCCAATTCTGTTGGCTGCAAGTAATTCCCAGTCCATTCCTGAACAGCAAGGTACGTTCTATAGGAATGTTGTTTAGCTGCAGCACTTGTTGGAGGAAAAGCTGCTAGTTGTAATGATGATGCGAGTGAGGTGAGACTGATTCCTTTTTTGTATGCAATGTAGCGATATGCATATAGTGAAGTCCAATGGTTGCGTGCACCGTAGAGCTTCAGCAGGAATGTTTCACCTGCTTTTTGTATTTCATCATGACTACTGTCTGGGCTGTTGAAGATTTTGAACATGTCAAATTCATGCTTCTTGTGGACTAAGTTGAATGTGTTGTGCTTACCTTGGCGATACACTGCAGAGACAGTATCACATCCACTTATTGCATGTATCACTATCAGATAGGTACATGTGTCACCAGTGTTGTCTTGGTTGTCATGAATATTGTATGGGTGGGTTCTTTTGACATAGCATGTGCAGGTCCATGTTCAAGACTAGTTGAGTGACCAGCGTTACCAAAATGTCAGTATCTATACTGACAACAACAACAGTTTTGCTTGAACCTGCTAATGCCAGAGCAGTTGACACAATTAAGGAGTCAGCGTCAACATCTGCCTGTTTTACTACAATGCCATCTGTGATGTACCACATTTATCACACGCTCTTTGTTGTGAGAATTGCTGAAGAAGGCTGCTTGAGATGTAGTTGTAGCCATGTTCTCATCAAACATGATGTCACTGGAAGTGACTCTGAGCACGCCATTGTTGCTCTACTGTTTTGGGGTAATGGTACTATAGCCATCAAAGACTACAGAACATAGGACACATAACAGAGAAATACATCTCTGTAGGTAAAGGTTGTGGCCAGACCACTGACTGCAGCAGGTGACCCCCATTGACAACATATTGACAGTTTTCAGGGAGGTACATCACAAGATGCTCACAGATGGCATTGTAGTAAAACAGGCAGATGGTGATGCTGACTCCTTAATTGTGTTAACTGCTCTGGCATTAGCAGGTTCAAGCAAACCTGTTGTTGTTGTCAGTACAGATACTGACATTTTGGTAATGCTGGTCACTCAAGTCTTCTTGAACATTGACTTGCACATGCTATGTCAGAAGAACCCAACCATGCTTTGCAATATTCGTGACATTCAAGACAACATTGGTAACACATGCACCTATCTGATGGTGATACATGCAATAAGTAGATGTGATATCGTCTCCGCAGTGTATCGCCAAGGTAAGCACTTAGTCCACAAGAAGCATGAATTTCACATGTTCAAAATCTTCAACAGCCCAGACAGTAGTCATGATGAAATACAAAAAGCAGGTGAAACATTCCTGCTGAAGCTCTACGGTGCACCCAACCATTGGACTTCACTATATGCATATTGCTACATTGCATACAAAAACCAACCAGTCTCACCTCACTCGCATCATCATTACAACTAGCAGCTTTGCCTCCAACAAGTGCTGCAGATAAGCAACATTCCTTTAGAACGTATCTTGCTGTTCAGGAATGGACTGGGAATTGCTTGCAGCCAACAGAATGGGGTTGGAAGCTAGAGAACAATATGCTCTTGCCAGTTGAGACAGAGCACACAATTGCTCCTGACACACTTCTAAATATGATCTCTTGCAGCTGCAAAGCTCATGGCTGTGGAGCAACATGCATCTGCAGAAAAATGATAGTACATTGCTCCACCTTGTGCACCAAATGCAGTGGCAAAACATGCCATAATGCTGCACCAGCTAATCAGTGTTGGATGTAGATAAAAAAGAATTAGGAACAAGTTCTTGTTTCTGCAGAAAATGAAGATGACAATGATGACAGTGTGTCATCTTGTACATAGATGTTTGTTGTAAATGTGGTTAATATGTTGAAAAGTCAAGTTTAGAGACTGAGTAAGTGTATAGATAGACATATTTTGAGTTCCTTTCTCACAGGTACAAAACAGTTTTAGAAATAAGTTATCCTACATCATTATATGTGTCTAATTTCTCAATATATACTGTTATTTGTACTTGATGTCTTTTGTTTGCCATTTTGCCTGTTTACAAAAATTTTCAGTTGAAAGACACAAAGAAAATCTATCTGAATGAGCTGATTTATATGGTATAGGTTAAATTCATTTTAGAATTTCCCCTTATGTAACGATTATGCCAATATTGAACTTTTTGTGCCTTAAAACCTATGCACTGGCACCTTTTTTATCTATCTATCATATTTAAACACTGAAATCAAAGTGGCAGCCATTTTGGACGCCATCTTGGATTTTTCAAAATACACCAGGAGTATTTCTGGGGACTTTTAGTATGTCGTTAGGGACAATGTCTAGAACATTTCCTGAAATTTTCAGCTTGTTATTAATTTGTTTGAGGTATAAACCTAATGCTCCTCGACTACCAGTGTGTGTCATGTTGAAGGATCGAACAAAAACCAATGTCCGCTGGCGAAGTGGCAAAAGTGTGTCTATGGTCAGTCAACAACTGTTTTAGACCATTGGTAGCTTCTACCAGAAAGTCAGTCTGTTCGAACGTATCAAAAAACAACTGCATTATGTGCTCTGGGAGGTCATCAGCGGTCGAAGTTGGGTCGGTACGCTCAACACTGGGTTCTCCTACCTGCACTGGGAGCTCTGGACCACCAGGATCACAGTGGGATTTAAACAAAGTGACATCTTCGTCATGGTCTTCCATTGGCGACAACAAACTCGTCGGATGCTCAACAGGACAGGATTCCATTGGACTGGATTCACACTCATCAGAACATGCAACTGCTGGAATGCCAAGACTGTGGTTTCTAGATCGTACAATACTTGCTGGACTTGGTTCAAAAGTGGATAGAAAGCTTGGTGCCCATGGATTCAACATAAACTGAACTAGACTTGGAAACTCGTCTGCGGGCAACATACCGGATCTGATACAACAAGGACATTCTTTGGATGCGAGAGGGTCAGCCAACATGGTCACAACCGAAGATTCATCACACTGAATCCCAACATTGATGGCATTCGGGATGGACGTTCTCACAGGACTACACTCAATCTGTGGTGCATCAAGGGCGAGGTCTTGGGCCAAACTAGACTTGAACTCAAACTCTGGGACCATCACAAGCTGGGTTAGTGCTGTCTCATCAGCCTGGTCATATTGGGACTCTCTGGTCTCAACATCGGGAAACAAAGCAGGTATGGGCAGAACAGTATCTAAAAACTTGTGAGCGTTCACATGTAGCGTGGGTTTCGCAGTCGTATCTGCCAAATCCTGTCGTACGTGGCATTGAAAAGTGTGCTTCGACCAAACACAACGTGATTCACAATCAATCGTCATCACAGCTCTGGTGAGGAGATCAATTCACATGAGAAAAGTCGGGTTGTCCTCATAGTAAAAGAAGGGATGCTCGAGAGTTAATCCGCAAACTACTACAGTCAACTGAACTGGTCCGTGTACAGAAAATAGTCCTCCACCTATGTTTCTAACAACTCGGGTGTTGGTACTCAATTCACCATCAGGAAACAAACTGTTGACAAACCCAGAACTCAAAATTGAAATTTCAGCACCTGTGTCAATGATGATGGGAACTTGAACACCTTGAATGATGACTGGGATTTTGGGTGATTTCAGAAAGTGATAATCAGGCCGGTATTGGAAACAATGTGGGATACTATAAGGTTCCAAAGTGCATTCGGAACTGTCCAAAAATTAACAACTGGAGTCAGTCTTATCGGCAATGATAAGATCTGTATGTGTTCCCATTTCAGCAATGGTAGTACTTAGTCTGACCGAGGGCAAGGTGGATTCAGCGGGGTCTGCTCACCCTGACTCGAGCCCTGCAGCAAGTTTGATGGACGAGCTACAGAAGTTGGAGGTGCATTCTCCTGGAATCCCAACTGATACGCGTACTGTCTATGCAATCCTGCTATACAATCTAATCGTCTGCATCGGAATCATCATTCGTAGCCTTCCCATGGTGTGAACAAGTCTCTGATATGCTGCAGCAAAGGCTGTTCCAATGGACGATTTGATGCTGACGGAGGTGGTGTCTGACTTCGTGGCCTCGGTGATGGAGGTTCATTATTTCGATGTAGTCTTGAATGACAGTTCAGTTGTCCACATACAAAGCATCCTCTACGAAAAGGTCGGTTTTTCTGCCCTCGTGGACGAAAGTCTGCTGCACCTGGAGGAATACCTGCATTCCATATGGGTCCTCGTGCCTGCTGATCACGTTCTTGAAGCGGCTGTCTGAACTGGCTATCGACAGAGGAGGAACGATTATACTGATTGCCTTGACATCCTTCCTTGCGTTGAGGGTACTGATTGTCATCTAGTGATCTGGCAGCTGGGGCTTCATTGAGTCGTCCTCTGGGCTCTGGTTCTCTGTACCTGGAGTCTGGATTAGCGGTGCTGGTGGAGACATCGCTAAGAGCAGGTGACTGTTCTAGTGCCTTTCGCTTTTCCCTGCTTAGGTCCTCCATTCCCTGGTGCCTTTTCACAAACATTAGCTTCAGGTGGCCTGTCCTGGTTATCCAAAACCGTCTGTAACACCTTTTGGAGTCCATCAAGGATGGGTTGGATCTGTGGCAGCAAATCTGACACTTGGTTTCTTTGAAATGGCACTGACCTTGGCCTGTTCCTGGGCATTCAAATATTGCCTGGCTTTGGCGACCTTGGAAACAGAGTCATCAGTCCTGGCATGAAGACGGAAGAACTGCTGGAGTGCCGGGTCAAAGAGACCATCAATGAAATGACACTGGAGCATCGAATCATTTTCCTTGGACTTGGGATCACCAGTGGACCAGCCTCATGGAAAACGGTTCTGAGACCTTGCTCAAAAACTTCTATTGTCTCGGACTCTAGCTGCTTTTTAGAATCAAATCGTCTCTTAGCACGCTCAGGCTCATCTATATGGCCAAACATACGCGACAAATTTTCCCAAATCAGGTCATCGTCCTCGTCTTTGTCAGCTGTCAGTCCCCTGACTGTCTCTGTGGTTGCCTTTTCCATTGCTATCAAAAGATTTTGGGCCTTCTCAACCCCGGTCGTCCACCCATTACACAGAGCCAAATGGGTGAAATACTCTGTAAGATTTCCAAGAAGTTTGACCGGTGTAAGGTTTCGTCGGCTGGGGCAGTTTTACGACAACGATCGGCGCTGCCAGTGCAGCGGTAACATTTGCTACTGGGGCAATGGCAGTAATTACAGCCAAAGAAGTAGCCTGAACAGTGGTCGCAACAGGTGTAGCCCTAACAGAAGTCACAGCAGGTGGGACACTAACGTTTGTCACCACTGGTGGAACACTAACCGTAGTAGCAACAGGTGGGACACTACCAAGTACGCTTGTCTGAGTTGGAAACGTAGCGACTGGTGTGGGCATGGTTCCAGCTGGTGGCTTGACAGGTAGTTGAGTGGGTGCCACTAGAACCAAGTAGCTAGGTGCTGTGCAAGCAGCTGTTGAGACCGCAGCACCTGTGGCCACGACACTTGAACCAGCTACGTGCAACATGACGTTATGCATAGCATGAGGTACGGTCCTCAAGTTGGGTGGTACGGTCGATGCTGTTTGTGTTGCTGAGACAATGCTTAGTTGACCCAACATTGGCAAAACCAGAAGTGGAAAACTCCCTGGAGTCAATGTCACCACTGACTCAGTGAACTTAGGGGGAGTCATTTGAACCCTTGGCAAAGATGCAAGCAACCCATAGGAGTGTGCGATGCTCGGTGTAGGTACACTGTAAGTGTACTGTTGATGTACAGTTGTATGTACGGGTCCCCTTTGCTCTAAAGATGATTCGCACTCTGGAATTGAGGCCAACCTCCGAGACTCTGCGAGTTCGTGTCTACGAAATTTGGCCTCGTATTCTAGCCTAAGTGTTTTACGTTTCTCTTCGGCTAACTGTCTTTCTAACAACAAATGCGCCTCCAAATCATTTGCAGTTATATCTTTTTCACGCATCTTTTCTTGCTGAAACTCTATCTCCGGTCTTTCCATCAACTCCATCTGTGCCAGCTGAACCTTCATTTCCACGTCTAATTTCTGATGCTGAAGCTCATTGTTTGCCTGTATTTTAAACTGTTTATTTTTCGCTTTAATTTCTGCTTGCGCCTTTTCTCTAGCCAAGTTACGTTCATCACCCTCAGCCTGTGATCGTACGCAAAGTTCCTCTCTGGCTAATGCATCTGCTCGTATCTTATCTTCCCTTAAGACAGCTTCCCGTTCCCACTCTATATAGCTTCCTGTTTCTGAATTTTTTCACGCTCCAAGGCTTCCTGTTTTAGTAACTTCTCTTGCTTCAAGGCTAGGGACTCATGGCCCATGGCATCCTCCCAATGGGCAGCGTCTACTCTTATCCCATCGGCCAAGTGAGTGATATTGTTGGACATCTGGGTAGAGAAGTCCATCATCCCTTGCATTACCATAGCCGATGCATTACTAACGTGTCACCTTCGTGACATCTGGCTTTGACGAGAGCTTCATACCTGCTGAGGTGCCATCTGAGAAGCAGAGTACCCGAGTGGTATGGAACTAGTAACACCTGAGTACATGGAGACAGGTTGAGAGACAGGTATGACTGGAGTACGAGGAGGAGGACCCTGAGTATCAAGAGCATCTAACCACTGTTGAACACTGGACCGTGGGGGAGTCTGTGGTGGACAAGTAATGCGTGAACCAGTGGAGGTGGAAGAAGACGAAGAACGACGATAACCTGGAGGAGAAGTATCAACCATGTCCTGGCTGGTGTGCCTCAAATACATCTCTGTGTGAGTAGTAGCCACAACTGTCCTTGGTCGTGGAGTCTTAGGTTTCTTGAACTGAGTTGGCCGGGTACCTATGTCAGACAACAAGTAAGGTCCGAGCTGAGAAGGATCAGGAACCATCGGGGTCCAAGTGTCTAGTCCAACCTGTGTAACTGCACTAACAGTAGCACTATCCCTTCTAGTCCCTACTTCTGCAAAGTAACGATCAAACGCTGAACGCGAATCGAATTCGGCGTATGAAAGATCAGAACCGGAATCAACACCTCTATCTCTCTCAGATGTACAGATCCAAAACCGGTCTTGAGCCTGAGCAAGCAAATTATCGGGTTCAGTGTACCTGCCTAACACCGTGGGTGGGAGCATGCCAGAGGCTGTGTCACCCAAACTGGCATGCCCCACATTGGGTGCCAGTGAAGGATTTCGAATCGAACCTGTGTGAGCGTAGGCGTAGGAATTGGCAGACATAGATGCGGCAACAGACAAGTCTGGACCGGAAGTAGCATCAACACTGGAAACAGGAGTGAACATTGAAGTCGCGATATATATCGGCTATATCTGGCATAACGATGGTACCAGAATCTTCCGGATAGCCGGAAAGAGTATCGTCAACTACTAGTGGATGAGGAGGCTGAGTGGGCTGAACCTCGGAGCCCACCTCCAATGCTAGACCATATTCAGTTTCAACATCTGCAAGTACATCCGGGTTAAACGCGGCACCTATCGATCCGAGCATCTGGGGAGAACTAGCGATCAGGGACCTCAGGGTAGCCCCCATTAACCGCGCTGTATCTGGATGTGAAGGACTTGCCCCAACTACATCGGCTATAGAGCTACGACTCATAACACTGACAGAGACTAGCTCCCCAGAGCCTTCAGTCACCAAGGATAAGGGACCGGGGACCCCCGTACCTGAATCCCTGGACTCAACCTCGGCCAACAAGCGTGAGCGAAGTTCCATGATACGACGTTAGGCTAAGTCGCAATACTAGACTAGTGTCATACCTAAAAAGGAAAGACAATGCGAGCTAGTAAATACCGTGAATTAAAACAAGATCACAGCTGCAACCGAGTAGGCCTAGACCCAAACGTGCTAGGTCTATATACAATCAAAGAGCCCCCTTTAAACCTAACCTACTGTCTCCAAGTTGGCGGGGGTGGGCAACAGCCAGTTGGTAGCGAGCCACATCGATCGATATCTGGAAGAATACATCGCTACAACGACAGATTGGCTGGCGAAAAGTAGGCTCTAGTCATCATTCAAGTATTAACGATGTCTGCTCAATCCGAGCCCATCAGCTCTAGATGAGCCGTCTCGTTTGCCGTGAGATGCAACCAGTGTCGGTGGAGGTGGAAGGCTGTTTACCTGAGCACTGGAGTACTAGTGCAACACGGCACTTCACCTCCAGACTTTCATCTAAACGGGAGGACAGTTTCTAACTAACTCTGTTCAACCAGCTCGTCATGTCCTATTACTGAGCAGTGGACATGGCAGGTAAGTGGGTCTGGTGGGCTAGATGGCGATGGGTCTCTTTAGTCCTGCGTGACCCTCCGATGCCTTCCCGCAAACCTGGCTATCATGGTCCTGTATCCCTCATAGGTCAAACGCTGGGCTCTACCCTGTTGATTCCATGCCCCTCGTTGGGACTCCATGGCAGGTGGAGAGCAGGATCACTGAATAATCTTCCGCTCATCATGACTTCTTCTAATATTTCTGAATCATTGTCGACATCAGTCCATCTGGATGAAGATGGATGGATGAAGAAAGCACAAAAAAATTCATTATGACAGATGGTTTGTTGACGAGTCAGTGGACAGCGACCACTCTGTCTCAAAACTTTCAAGATTTATTCTCGTAAAGGCAATTTGCAGCGCAATAAATAGAATGAAAACTGTCAGATTACTCAGAAACGGTCATCTTCTTCTGGAAGTTGCTTCTGCTGTCCAGAGTCGAATAGTGAACAAGCTAGACAGCCTGGATGGCTGCCCGGTCACAGCCAGCCCTCACAGGACTCTTATCAACTGTAAAGGAGTTATCAGGTGAGCCCAGCTTGTTGACTGTGATGAAGAGGAAACACTTAAGAGAGCTGAATCCCCAAGGGGTCTCAGCCATAACTAACATTACAGTCAAAGATGATTCTGGTGGCAGAAGAAACATCAACATTTTCATAAAAACTTTCAAGACACCAACCAGTCCAAAACACCTTCGTATTACTACCGGTATCAACATACATCCCAACCCGCTGTGCTGCTTTAAATGCCAAAAATTTGGTCATGGCAAAAATGCTTGCAGGGGCAGAGAGACTTGTGCCAGCCAATTTTTACCTTCTACATCTAGATAATTATTTGAAAGCTAACAGGCTGCATTTAAACATTGACAAGACTTGTTATTCTGTATTTTCCCCAAACAAAATTTCTGTGCCCACAGTAACCATAAAGGTCAATGATATGAAAATCAAATGTGTGAAGGAGTGTAAATACCTTGGTATAATTATTGATGACGAGCTAAAATGGACTCCTCACATAGATAGTGTACTTCAGAAATTAAAAAGGTTACTGGGTATTTTCTATAAAATGC